>UEXO01000032.1_pt1 | contig 92484 bp, 97 predicted proteins | sample 4301131 | NCBI WGS metagenome assembly UEXO01 (sample SAMEA4773185, study PRJEB27434) | metagenome | biome: 2259; feature: agricultural soil; material: soil | place: USA | collected 2014-09 | depth 0.25 m | reverse complement strand
GCGCGCCTTCGGTGATCAGGCAGCCCGAGCCGTAGATGCCGGTCGGGTGGAACTGCACGAACTCCATGTCCTGCAGCGGAATGCCGGCGCGCTGCGCCATGGCATTGCCGTCGCCGGTGCAGGTGTGCGCCGAAGTCGCCGAGAAGTAGGCGCGGCCGTAGCCGCCGGTGGCGAGGATGACCTGCTTGGCGCGGAAGCGGTGCAGGCTGCCGGTGGCCAGGTCCCAGGCCAGCACGCCGTGGACCGAGCCGTCGGCGTCGGTCAGCAGATCCAGCGCGAAGTACTCGATGAAGAACTCGGCCTTGTTCTTGAGGCTCTGCTGGTACAGCGAGTGCAGCATCGCGTGGCCGGTACGGTCGGCGGCGGCGCAGGTGCGCTGCGCGGTGCCTTCGCCGTAGTTGGTGGTCATGCCACCGAACGGACGCTGGTAGATCTTGCCTTCCGGGGTGCGCGAGAACGGCACGCCCCAGTGTTCCAGCTCGATGATCGCCGGGATCGCCTCGCGGCACATGTACTGGATCGCATCCTGGTCGCCGAGCCAGTCGGAGCCCTTGATGGTGTCGTACATGTGCCAGCGCCAGTCGTCCTCGCCCATGTTGGCCAGCGCGGCGGAGATGCCGCCCTGCGCCGCGACGGTATGCGAACGGGTCGGGAACACCTTGGTCAGGTTGGCGGTGCGCAGACCGGCCTGGGACAGGCCGACGGTGGCACGCAGGCCGGCGCCGCCGGCGCCGACGACGACGACGTCGTATTCGTGATGAACGATGTTGTAGGTCATGGGGATCAGTTTCCGAAGGCGATCTTGAGCACGGCGAAGATGCTGGCCGCACCGAAGGCAAACAGCGCGAACTTGCTCAGCAGGATGCTGACCAGCTTCACGCCCTCGTTGCCGACGTAGTCCTCGATCACCACCTGAACGCCCAGGGCCGCGTGATAGAACATCGCCATGAAGAACAGCACCAGCGCAACGGCCACCAGCGGTGCCTGGATCCAGGCGACCATCGTCGCGTGGTCGAGCAGCGGGAAGCGGGCGACACTGAACACGAACCACAGCGACAGCGGAATCAGAGCAATGGCGGTCATGCGCTGCATCCACCAGTGGCCGACACCGTCCTTGGCCGAACCCAGGCCGCGCGCCTGTGACAGCGGTGATCGAAGACTCATTTCACTCTCCCAATAAAGAAGTTTTTATTGAACAGTCCGCACCACGGAAGGCGCGGTCTTGAACAGGACGTTGGCGCCGCTCAGCAGAGGTAGGCGAAGGCCCAGACGCCAGCGGTCAGCACCACCGACGCGGCGATCACCAGATAGCCACTGGTATAGGCGGCCTTCAGCGCGAAGCCGCGGCCGGTATCCCAGAACAGGTGGCGGATGCCGTTGCACAGGTGATAGAGCATCGCCCAGGTGTAAGCGAGCATCAGCAGCTTGCCGACGACGCTGTTGGCGGCCCAGGCGAACCAACCGTAGGCTTCGGCGCTGGTCGCGGCGGCGGTGACCCAGGCGGCGATGAACACCGTGCCGACGGCCAGCGCCAGACCGGTCAGGCGATGGGTGATCGACAGCATCGACGTCAGCTGCGGCTTGTAATACGGGCCGATCATGAACGGCGACAGCGGACGATTGGACGACGCGGGCTTCACGGACATGGCATCAAGTTTCCTGTGGGGGATTGGCGTGCGGACGAATCGTTGGAAGGGCCGCTGGCTAGAAGTCGATGCAGCGGCCGCCCTTCTCCCAATCACCGAAACGGGTCGGATCGGTGCCGTCACGGCGCCCTCCGAGTTCGGGAACCACTGCGGGAGCCGTTGCTGGCTCGTCCGTCGTCGTGGCCGGTGATGATCCCGTGGTGCTGGTCACATCCTGCGCGACGACATTCGACTCGGAGTCGAACTCGGCAGGGGCAGCGGGTGGGATGGGAAAGGTCACGATCAATGAGGTCTGCTTAACCTCGCTAGTGTGACAAAATTCGCCCATTGATGGCAACGAAATGTATCACTTGAACCCACAGCCGCCCCCCGCAACCTCGTCCGCCTTCGTTGCACCACCCGCTGATTTCGCCTGGCTCCTGCCCCTGGGCGCCCGATTTGGCGATGACGGCCTGCCCGATTTCGGCGATCGCCGCGGCGAAGCCGCTGCCGCGCTGAACGCCGACGTGGTTGCCCCACTCGCCGATCGCGGCACCATCCGCGTCCGCGGCGCCGACCGCGACGCCTTCCTGCAGGGCCAGCTGAGCAGCGACCTCCGCGAGCTGACGCCAACCCGCGGCCAGCTGGCCAGCTACTCGACACCGAAGGGACGAGTGCTGGCGATCTTCGCAGCGATTCGTCATGGCGACGACATCTGGCTGGAGACCAGCCGCAGTCTGCTCACCAGTACGCTGAAGCGGCTGCGCATGTTCGTGATGCGTTCGAAGGTGACGCTTGAGGACGCTGGTGCCGAGGTGATCTCGATCGGCGTCGCCGGCCCGAATGCGGACCGCGTGCTGGCCGCCGCCGGCCTGCTGGTACCGAGCGTGCTGTGCCTCTGCGCGGAGGTCGACGGCATCGTCGTCATGCGTCGCCGCGGCCCGCAGAACCGCTACTCGCTGCACGGCCCCACGGTTCGTCTGGAGGCCCTTTGGCCGAAGCTGGCCGCGCAGGCGCGGCCGGTCGGCACCGAGGCCTGGCGGCTGACCGACATCCTCGCCGGCTTCCCTGCCCTGCATCCGGAAACGGCGGAGCAGCACGTTGCCCAGATGCTCAATCTCGACCAGCTCGACGGCATCAGCTTCACCAAGGGCTGTTACCCGGGCCAGGAAATCGTTGCCCGGCTGCACTATCTCGGCAATCTGAAGCGGCGCATGTTCATCGCCCGCAGCCCGGCCGAGGACATTGCCCGCGGCGCGGCGGTGGTGCTGGCCGGCGGCGAAGGCCAGAGCGTCGGCGACGTGCTCGACGTCGCCCGGCACCCGGATGGCGGAAGTGCCCTGCTGGTGGTGCTGCAGACCAGCCTCCAAGAGGCGACGACGCTGCGTATCGGCACCGTCGACGGCCCGGAGCTGAGCCTGCAGCGCTGAGGCTTGGCCAGGCGTCGCTGAAACGACAAGGCCGGGACTTCCCTTCGACGGCAAGCCCCGGCCTTGTCGTTACGCCGCGCCTGCTTCAGAAGGCGCTGAAGCTGAACTGCGCGAACAGCAGGTTCGAAGTGCCGCCGCGGCCGGCGGTCTCGGCGAAAGTGCCGGCCTTGAAGTAGGCGTACAGCAACTCGGTCTGGAAATAGCGCGACGGGCTCCAGACCAGGCGGGTGTCGAACTCGTGGCCAATGAAGGTACCGCTCTCGCCGCTGCTGTCGCGCAGGCCGGCATTGTTCCAGCGATCGGTCGCCGAGTTCAGCGAGTACCAGTTGAAGCCGGCGTCCCACTGCAATTCCTTGCTCGGCGTCAGTTCGAGGCGGACCTTGGTCGCTTCGACGTTCTCGAACTGGAAGTAGTCGTCCTGCGAGAACGGCCGGGCGAAGCCGAACAGACGTTCGAAGCGGCCGCTTTGTCGATCGTTTGGCAGGTCGTCGCCGGAGCCGAAGTTCCAGGTCGCGCTGACCCTAGGCTTCCAGGGATGCTTGAAGGTGTAGCCGAGGTCGCCGACATAGCCGAGCGCATCATGCTTGCGCGGGCCGTCGTTGCCCTCCTGCTTGACGTAAAGGAAGTCGTAGTCGAAACCGGTCTTGCCGACGACGCCGTAGCCGCGCAGACCGATCGAGTGGATCTCGCGCTCGACGCCGTTCGCCGCCTTGTCACCGTCCTGCTTCAGCACCAGGTAGATCGGCTGCAGGGTCATGATCCTGGAGAAGCCGCGGTAGTCGCCGATCGCGCCGATCAGGGTATTGGCCTTATCGCGCTTGTCGAAGCCGTTGTCGTCGCGAAGGATCGGCTGCAACAGCAGCGCGTCGACCTGCCATTCGTCCGACTGCTTGCCGACGATCACCCGGATGCCGTCGAAGTTGTTGGTGGTGTTGCGGAATTCGTTGCGGGCCAGCAGGCGGCGATCGTTGTACTCGAAGGCCTGGCGACCGAACTTGACGGCCAGCTGACGACCGGCAAGCGGCGACTGCTTGAAGAACAGTTCGCCATACAGCTGGATCGGCTCCTGGAAGTTGGAGTCGCGGACATCGCGCGGGAAATCGCCGTTGTAGCGGCGGGCGTCGCTGATCTCGACCGTGAAGCGCAGCGGATCGAAGCGGTTCTTGACCGCCAGATAGGCGCGCGTGCGCAGCAGGAACGGCTGGTCGACATGCTTCTCGCTGCGCCGGAAATCGTTATCGCGGAATTCGAAACGGGTGCGGTGGTCGAGGCCGATGTCGAGCCAGTCGACATCCTCGAAACCTTCGAGCTTGCCGAGCCAGGTCTGGTTCAGCTGCTTGACATAGGACGGCGGCTCGCTGACCCGGCGGGTGCCGTAGCTGCGACGTTCGACATAGTAGCCGGCAGTGTTCGCGTCCACCGTTGGCATGGTCGCAGCAACAGCTCCGGAGGTCGGGGCGCCGTCGACCGCTGCGTTCGTCGCCAGAGGCGCGGCCGCAAGCGCAGAAGCCGCCACGCAAGCCGCCACCAGCCGGCGTCGAAGGCGCTCGACGCACAGCAGTCGGGAGAGATTTCGAGTTTCTTTCATCGCATTTGAGAATTAAAGAAGGATTCTATATTCATATTTTGCAATTATTGTGGCGCAGGACGCTAGCCTTTCGAGCCTCGCCGAGCAGGAAACGACAAAGCGCCCGCCCCCGGTAATCCCGGAAGCGGGCGCTGTGTTGCGGCTACAGGGTCTTGCTTAGAATTCGGCGCGGAAAGTCACGCCGAAGGTGCGCGGATCGCCCGGCTGGCCGACGTACAGACCAGTGCCGCCGAAGCCCGGCGATAGCAGTTCGTAGTAGTTCTTGTCGAACAGGTTGCGCGTCCAGAAATACAGATCCCAGCCGTTCGAGCTGCGGAAGCCGATGCGGACGTTGACCAGTTCGTAGCCTTCCACGTTCAGATAGTCCGATGGCGTGGCCGACGACGAGAACCCGGAGCGGTAGCTGAAGTCGGCACCGGTGAAGTAGCTGCCGTCACGGCCGAGGAAACTGCCCGAAGTAAACAGTTCGCCACCGAGGCTGGTCGCGAACTTCGAGATGCCCGGCAGACGGCGGCCTGAGATGTCCTCGATATCGTTCGGACGCGCCCTTCCGGTGTTCTCGAGTGCTAGCGGGGCATTGGTGAACTTCCGGTACTTGCCGTCGGTGTAGGCGGCCGAGGCGTAGGCACTGAAGTGCTCGCCGATACGGGCGTTGCCGTCGAACTCGACGCCACGGACGCGAACCTTGTCGGCATTGGCGAGGTAGCCGCGCGAGGTCGCCGCCGTGTTGTCCTGAACCTGCGCCTGGAAGTCCTTGATGTCGGTGTTGAACAGCGACAGATTGGCGTTGACACGACGGAACGGCCGGGTCTTGATGCCGATCTCGTAGTGGCTCACTTCCTCGGGCTTGACGGTGGCCAGATCCAGTCGCGGGACACCGCCGTCACTGGGTACCCCCGCCGTGTTCAGACCCACCGTCTTGAAGCTGCGCGAATAGGTCGCGTAGGTGTCGACGTTCTCGATCGGGTTGTAGGCGAGGGTGATCTGGCCGGAAACATTGGTGTCGTCGATGTCGGCGGCATAGGTCTGGGCCGGCAGCTGCGCGCGCTGCACGGCACGCAGCGCCGGATCGTTCGAAGTGTCCTGCCCGCCGGAAACCTGGGCGTCGTAATCGACCTTCTTGCGGTCGTAGTTCAGGCGGATGCCGGGCAGCACGCGGATCTGATCGGTCACCGCCCATTCCAGCTGGCCGAACAGCGCTGCGCTGTCGAACTGGGAATCGACCGTCAGTCGCTGCGTCAGACCATCGAGCAGGGCGGCATTGTCGGCATTGGCGGTGCCGGCCAACAGCCAGCGCGACGCCGCCGAGCCAAGCGCGGTGGTTTGGATCGGGTTCGACTTGATCGTCTGATGGAAGCCGAACAGGCCGACCACGTAGTTCAATTCCTTGGTGATGTCCCCGGCGAAGCGGAATTCCTGCGACCACTGTTTCTGGTACGAGGTCGCCGCCGACACCGTGTTGATCGGCAGGCCGACGAAATCGCGATCGTTCGACGGGTCCCAGTCCCAGATCCGGTACGCCGTGATCGAGGTGAACTTGCCGTAGCCGGTGTCCCAGTCGGCGGTCAGCGAGCCGCCGCCCAGGTCCTGGTAGGAGCGCACCGGCGAGTCGATGTCGGTCAAGCGGTCGAAGGCGTTGAAGCTCGGCGGCGTGTAGTTCAGCGACGCCGCGATGGCGGCGTACTGGCGGTTGGCGGCGCGCAGGGTCGGGGCAACGCCGGCGACCAGCTGCGTGTATCCCTCGGGACGCTGGCGCGTCCAGTCACCGGCGAGCGTCAAGCTCACATCGTCGAGCACCTTGTAGAGGATCTGCCCGCGAATGCCGAGGTTGCTGAGGTCGTTGACATCATCCTGGGTGACGACGTTGTAGAGGAAACCGTCGCGCTGGGTGCCGGCAAACGAGATACGGGCAGCGATGTCGTCGGTCAGCGGGCCCGTCAGCGAAGCCTTGCCCTGGACGTAGCCGTAATTGCCGTACGACAGCTCGACCGCCGTGCCCGGTGTGAAGCTCGGCTTCTTGGTGGTGACGTTGACGGCACCGGCCGTGGTGTTCTTGCCATACAGCGTGCCCTGCGGGCCACGCAGCACTTCGATCTGCTCGACATCGATGAAGTCCAGCGTCGCCGCAGCCGGACGGGCGAAGTAGACGCCGTCGATGTACAGGCCGACGCCCTGCTCGATGCCGTCGTTGGTCAGGCCGTAAGGCGCACCGAGACCACGGATATTCAGCGAAGAGTTGCGCGGATTGGTCGAATAGAACTGCACGCTCGGCAGCACTTCCTTCAGGCGGTTGACGTTGAAGGCGCCGGTCTGGTTCAGGAAATCGCCGTTCACGACCGACACCGCGATCGGCACCTTCTGCACGTTTTCGCTCTTGCGGCGAGCGGTGACGGTCACTTCGTCGAGCACGGCAACGCCGTCTCCGGCATCAGCCTGCGCGACTTCGACGCCGGCTGCGGCCGGCTGGCTGCCGTCCTTGGCCGGGGCAGCAGCACTCTGCGCGAAGCCCGGCGTGGCCCAGAGATAGATCAGCGCGACCGAAGCGGCCGACCCCAGCGTCAGACGCCGACGCGGCGCACGAGTGTCCTGGGCTCCAGGGATAGGCGTTGCCGCTGCTGCATTCGAGTGGGTGTGATCTTGGTTTTTCATCGTAGTCGTGTGCGGAAGGTCGGTCAGGCTGGATGCCTGACTGGCGACGACAATAACGATCTAAAAAGCAAATTTTAAATATCCATTATCTCTATATAAATAAGTTCCGTTCTTTTCCCGCCTCGGCGGCGAGGCAGAGCGCGAGGTCCGACTGTGATCCGCTCGGGATGACCGCCACGGTGATTGCAAAGCTGGATGACGCGGCTGGCGAAGCCCCAAACAGTCGTGCCATCATTATTCGATGTAGTGCTTAAAAAAAACTTCGTAAGTATTTTGAATTCCAAAATCGACTGAGATAATTCACCGTCTTCCAGGCTGCCGTCGTGGTGGCCACCACCTTCGATCTCAAGAATTTCCATGAACACTCGCCTTCAGGCGCTCCGCATCCTCCGCCTTGCCGCTGCCGCCACGCTGCTCGGCGGCGCAGCTGTCCACGCCGATCTGCTGAACGTCAGCTACGACCCGACCCGGGAGTTCTACAAGGACATCAACGCCCAGTTCGCGGCGGACTGGAAGGCGAAGACCGGCAAGTCGACGACCGTGCAGGCCTCGCACGGCGGCTCCGGCAAGCAGGCGCGCGCGGTGATCGACGGCCTGGAAGCCGACGTCGTCACCCTGGCGCTGGCCTACGACATCGATTCGATCGCCGAAAAGGGCGGCCTGCTGCCGGCCACCTGGCAGAAGCGCCTGCCGAACAATTCCTCGCCGTACACCTCGACGATCGTGTTCCTGGTCCGCAAGGGCAACCCGAAGGGCATCAAGGACTGGGCCGATCTGGTCAAGCCTGGCGTGTCGGTGATCACCCCGAACCCGAAGACCAGCGGCGGCGCGCGCTGGAACTACCTCGCCGCTTGGGGCTACGCCTTGAAGGCCAATGGCGGCGATCAGGCCAAGGCCCAGGCCTATGTCACCAGCCTGTTCAAAAACGTGCCGGTGCTCGACACCGGCGCCCGCGGCTCGACCACCACCTTCGTCCAGCGCGGCCTCGGTGATGTGCTGATCTCCTGGGAGAATGAAGCCCTGCTGTCGATCGAGGAACTGGGGCCGGACAAGTTCGACATCATCGCCCCGAGCTATTCGATCCTGGCCGAGCCGCCGGTGGCGCTGATCGACAAGAACGTCGACAAGCACGGCAGCCGCGCCGAAGCCGAGGCCTACCTGAACTTCCTGTACACCCCGGTCGGCCAGAAGCTGGCGGCGAAGCACTACCTCCGGCCGTCGAAGCCGCAGGACGCCAACCCGGCCGACCTCGCCCGCTTCCAGAAGACCACGCTGTTCAAGCTCGACGACGTGTTCGGCTCCTGGGCGCAGGCGCAGAAGACCCACTTCGCCGACGGCGGCATCTTCGACCAGATCTACCAGAGCAAGTAAGGCCGCATTCCTGGCCGACGCGGCACGCATGAAAGCCCTCTCCGCCATTGCCGGGTTGCTGTTCGCGCTGGCGACCAGCTCGCCGGGTGCTGCCGAACTGCTCAACGCCTCGTTCGACGTCGCCCGACCTTTCTACAAGTCGTACAACGCCGCATTCGCCGCTGAATGGAAGCGGCGCACCGGCAGCGAACCAACCTTGAACGTCTCCCATGGCGGTTCGTCGAAGCAGGCCCGCGCGGTGATCGACGGCCTGGAAGCCGACGTGGTGACGATGAACAGCTCGCTGGACATCGACGCGATCGCCGCCAGCGGCCTGATCGCCAGGGACTGGCAGAGCCGGCTGCCGCAGGCGTCGAGCCCCTCGTGGTCGACGATCCTGTTCCTGGTCCGCAAGGGCAATCCGAAGCGGATCAGGGACTGGAATGACCTGGTTAAACCGGCAATCCAGGTGGTGATCCCCAACCCGAAGACCTCGGGCAACGGCCGCTACAGTTATCTGGCGGCCTGGCAGTACGCGAAGACCCGGCCGGGCGGCAGCAACGACTCGGCCAGGATCTTCGTCACCCAGCTGTTCGCCAACGTGCCAGTGCTCGACACCGGCGGCCGCGGCGCGACCACCAGCTTCGCCCAGCGCGGCGTCGGCGATGCGCTGTTGACCTTCGAGAACGAGGTGGCGCTGATCCGTGCGGAGTTTCCCGGCCAGGAGTTCGAAGTTGTCATCCCTTCACTGACCATTCGCGCCGATAATCCGGTCGCCGTCGTCGACAAGGTGGTGGCCAAGAAAGGCACGGCGGACCTTGCCCGCGCCTATCTCGAATACCACTACAGCCCGGAAGCGCAGGCCCTGTTCGCTGCAAACGGCGTGCGCCCGATCGACGAGCAGGTGTTGCAAGCCAACGCCGCACGCTTCCCGAAACTGAACGTGTTCACCGTCGAACAGGGTTTTGGCAGCTGGGCACAGGCACAATCCGTGCACTTCGCCGATGGTGGCCTGTTCGACCAGTTGTTCGCCAAATAAAAAACACCCGCGCCTGAACCGATGACTGCCACTGCATTGCCCCGGCCCGGCCGGACCCGGCGCACGATGCCCGGACTGACGCCGACGCTCGGCTTCACGATCTTCTACCTCGGCCTGATCGTCCTGATCCCGCTGGCCGGCGTCTTCTTCAAGGCCTCGGGCCTGGGTTTCGCCGGGCTGTGGAAGGTGATCACCTCCGAGCGGGTGCTGGCGGCGCTCTACTTGAGCTTCGGCGCCGCCGCCATCGCCGCCATGCTCAACGCCGTGTTCGGCTCGATCGTCGCCTGGGTGTTCGTGCGCTACGAATTCCCCGGCAAACGCCTGTTCGACGCCTTCATCGACCTGCCGTTCGCGCTGCCGACCGCGGTCGCCGGCATCGCGCTGACCGCGCTGTACTCGGAGAACGGCTGGATCGGCTCGGTGCTGGCCCAGGCCGGCATCAAGGTCGCCTACACGCCGCTCGGCATCATCGTGGCGATGACCTTCATCGGCCTGCCGTTCGTGGTGCGCACGGTCGAGCCGGTGCTGCGCGAAGTCGAGCGCGATCTCGAAGAGGCCTCGGCGACTCTCGGTGCGCGTCGCTGGCAGACGGTGCTGCGAGTGATCGCGCCGGCGGTGTTCCCATCGTTGGTCACCGGCTTCGCGCTGTCGTTCGCGCGTGCCGTCGGCGAATACGGCTCGGTGATCTTCATCGCCGGCAACTTCCCGATGGTCTCGGAAATCGCGCCGCTGCTGATCATCATCAAGCTCGAGGAATTCGACTACAAGGGCGCCACCGCGGTCGCGGCGACGATGCTGGTGCTGTCGTTCCTGCTGCTGCTCACCATCAACTTGTTACAGGCGTGGGCTAGAAAGAAATGACTAAGGACGCCCACGACCCCACGCCGGCCGTATCGCCTGGCATCCCTGCCGCAGCCTCATCCTCCGAAACACCCCCGGCCCGGCCGCTCGTGGCCGGGCGAGCACCGGCGCAGGGGATGACATTTAGTCATCCCCAAAGCGCGCCGCTGCTCCCGTTCGAACCGCTCAAGCAAACCAACTCGGTCATCAACGAACCGCGGCTGGTGCGCTGGCTGCTGATCGCTGCGGCACTCGGTTTCTTGTCCCTGTTCCTGCTGCTGCCGCTGCTGTCGGTATTCGTCGAAGCCCTGCGCAAAGGCGCGGGCGCCTACTTCGCGGCGTTCGGCGACCCGGAAACCCTGGCGGCAATCAAGCTGACCTTCATCGCCGCCGCGATCGCCGTGCCGCTGAACCTGGTATTCGGCCTGTGCGCCGCCTGGGCCATTACCAAGTTCGAATTCCGCGGCAAGCAGTTCCTGATCACGCTGATCGACCTGCCGTTCTCGGTGTCGCCGGTGGTCGCAGGCCTGATCTTCGTGCTGATCTTCGGCGCCCAGGGCTGGGCCCAGCCCTGGTTCGGCGACAACATCGGCAAGGTGCTGTTCGCCACTCCCGGCATCGTGCTGGCCACGGTGTTCGTGACCTTCCCGTTCATCGCCCGCGAGCTGATCCCGCTGATGCAGGAGCAGGGCACCGAGGATGAGCAGGCGGCCCTGAGTCTCGGCGCCACCGGCTGGCAGACCTTCATCCGGGTGACCTTGCCGAACATCAAGTGGGCGCTGCTCTATGGCGTGCTGCTGTGCAACGCCCGGGCGATGGGCGAGTTCGGCGCGGTGTCGGTGGTCTCCGGCCATATCCGCGGCCTGACCAACACCATGCCGCTGCACATCGAGATTCTCTACAACGAATACCAGTTCGTGTCGGCATTCGCGGTCGCGTCCCTGCTCGCGCTGCTGGCGATGGTGACCCTGGCCGTGAAGTCCTTCCTCGAATGGCGCTACGCCGACCAGCTCGCGGCGACGCGTCGCCACTGATCACGCCTCAACTCCTGACAAAAATGGACATCCAGATTCGCGGCGTGCAGAAACACTACGGCAGCTTCCACGCGCTGCGCGGCATCGATCTCGACATCGCATCCGGCGAACTGCTGGCCCTGCTCGGCCCCAGCGGCTCGGGCAAGACCACCCTGCTGCGCGCGATCGCCGGCCTGGAGCCGCTCGACGGCGGCCAGGTGAAGTTCGGCGACATCGAAGGTGAGCGATCGCGCTTTGCGAGCACTGCTCGCAGCGATCGCGAACGCCCGGCCATGGATGGCCGGGCAGGGCCAGCAACGGAGGATCTGCCGCGCCAAGGACGGCCTGACTACCGCTGGACCGATGCAACTCACTTATCCGTGCAGGAGCGCAAGGTCGGCTTCGTGTTCCAGCAGTACGCGCTGTTCAAGCACATGACCGTGCTCGACAACATCGCCTTCGGCCTGACCGTGCGGCCGAAGAAGGAACGCCCAGACGCGGCGACGATCAACAAGCGGGTCCGCGAACTGCTGGAACTGGTGCAGCTCGGTGGCCTCGAAAAGCGCTATCCGGCGCAGCTGTCCGGTGGCCAGAAGCAGCGCGTGGCCCTGGCCCGGGCGCTGGCCATCGAACCGAGAGTGCTGCTGCTCGACGAACCCTTCGGCGCGCTCGACGCCAAGGTCCGCAAGGATCTGCGCCGCTGGCTGCGCCAGCTGCATCGCGAAACCGGCTACACGACGATCTTCGTCACCCATGACCAGGAAGAAGCGCTGGAACTGGCCGATCGCGTGGTGGTGATGAATCGCGGCGTCATCGAGCAGGTCGGCACCACCGACGAAGTCTGGGACGCACCGGCCACCCCCTTCGTCTACGACTTCCTTGGAACCCCGAACGTGCTGCCGGCGCGAGTCGAGCGCGGCGCCCTGCTGCTCAACGGCGCGACCGCGGTGCTGGCCACGGCGGGTGCGGAGCCGGAAGGCCCGGTCAATGTCTACACGCGGCCGAACGAGCTGCGCGTGGTCGACGACGACGACAGCGCCGCACTGGCTGGCAAGGTCGTCGAGACTCAGCGCACCGGCCTGCTGCTGCGCCTCGGCGTGAAGCTGCTGAGCAGCGGCGACCTCATCGAGATCGAACTGCCGCACCCGGACCCGGCCGTCCAGCACTGGCAGCTCGGCGATGCGATCCGCGTCCGCCCGGCTCGCTACAGCCTGTTCCCGCGCGCCGTCGCCACGGCGGCCGAGGAATCCGGCTACGACCCGACCTTGACCGTGACCGAGCACCGCGAGCGCAGCCGCGCCTGATTACGCGCTGGAATCATGAAAAAGCCCGGCCATCGCTGACCGGGCTTTTTGTTGCAGCGGCGTCCTAATCAGACTTCCGGCCGCATGGCCGGAAAGCCGTCCAACTTTCCGGCCGCATGGCCGGATGATTGTTTAACTTTCCGGCCGCATGGCCGGAAAGAGCAGCACATCGCGGATCGACGGCGAATCGGTCAGGAACATGACCAGGCGGTCGATGCCGATGCCGACGCCGGCGGTCGGCGGCAGCCCGTATTCGAGCGCGCGGATGTAGTCGGCGTCGTAGTGCATGGCCTCGTCGTCACCGCCGTCCTTGGCTTCGACCTGCTTCTTGAAGCGCTCGGCCTGATCGTCCGGGTCGTTCAGCTCGGAAAATCCGTTCGCGACTTCGCGGCCGCCTACGAAGAACTCGAAGCGGTCGGTGACGTCCGGGTTGGCATCCGAGCGGCGCGCCAGCGGCGACACTTCGGTCGGGTACTCGATGATGAAGGTCGGCTGGACCAGCTTGGCCTCCACCGTCTTCTCGAAGATTTCGGTCAGCAGCTTGCCCGGACCGTATTCGGCCTTGACCGGAATGTGCAGTGCCTTCGCGGCGGCGGCGAGATAGTCGCGGTCGAACAGCTGCGCGGGGTCAAGTGCGGGATTCTCGGCGGCCACCGCATCCTTCATCGAGATGCGCTTGAACGGCAGCGCCAGATCGAAGTCGATGCCCTGATACCTCAGCTCCGTGGTGCCGAGCGTGGCCTGCGCCGCATTGCGGATCAGCGCTTCGACCAGGTCCATCGCTTCGAGGTAATCGGCGTAGGCCTGATAGAACTCGAGCATCGTGAACTCGGGATTGTGCCGGGTACTCAAGCCCTCGTTGCGGAAGTTGCGGTTGATCTCGTAGACCCGCTCGAAGCCGCCGACCACCAGGCGCTTCAAGTACAGCTCGGGCGCGATGCGCAGGAACAGGTCGCGATCGAGCGCGTTGTGATGGGTCACGAACGGTTTGGCGGTGGCGCCGCCTGCGATCGGTTGCAGCATCGGCGTCTCGACTTCGACGAAGCCGAGGCCGTCGAGGGTCTGGCGGATCGAACGCACGGTACCGGCGCGGATCTGGAAGGTGCGGCGCACATCCGGATTGACGATCAGATCGACATAGCGCTGGCGATAGCGGATCTCGGTGTCGGTGAGGCCGGCCCACTTCTCGGGCAGCGGCCGCACGGTCTTGACCAGCAGCTCGATGTAATCGGCCTTCACCGACAACTCGCCGGTCTTGGTACGGAACATGGTGCCACTGAGGCCGATGATGTCGCCGACATCCCAGGTCTTGAATTCGGCATAGCGATCGAGGCCGACGGCTTCGTTCTGCACGAAGGCCTGGATGCGGCCGGACATGTCCTGGATCTGCGCGAAGCTGGCCTTGCCCATCACCCTTTTCGCGATCAGGCGGCCGGCGAGCTTGTGACGATTGCCGAAGGCTTCGACATCGAGTGCTTCGCCTTCGAGCGCGCCGTAGCGCGCATGCAGTGCCTCGGCGAGCGAGTCGCGACGGAACTGGTTCGGAAAGGCCTGGCCGGCGGCGCGAAGCTTGTCGAGCTTTTCGCGCCGCGTCGCAATCACGTGGTTTTCTTCCGCCCGGTCGTGACCGGTCGTGGGGTTCTCGTCCTGCGGCTTCTGGTCGTCGGTCATGGCATCACGTCTGCAAAAACGGGCCTCACGCAAAGACGCGAAACCGCAAGGGAGCAACACATCATCGAAACGCCGATGACGATCTGGTCTTGGCGTCTTTGCGCCTTGGCGTGCGCGGCTTTCCGGCCAACGCCGCTTACAGCCCGGACTTCAGGCTCGCTTCGATATACGGATCGAGATGGCCGTCGAGCACCTTCTGGGTGTCCGCGATCTCGACACCGGTGCGCAGGTCCTTGATCCGCGACTGGTCGAGCACGTAGGAGCGGATCTGGTGACCCCACTCGATATCGCTCTTCGAGTCCTCGATGCGCTGCTTCTCGGTGTTGCGCTTCTGCATCTCCTGTTCGAACAGGCGCGAACGCAGCATCTTCATCGCCGCATCGCGGTTCTTGTGCTGGCTGCGCTGGGTCTGGCAGGCGACAACGATGCCCGACGGCACATGGGTGATGCGGATCGCCGATTCGGTCTTGTTGACGTGCTGACCGCCGGCGCCCGAGGAGCGGAAGGTGTCGACCTTCAGGTCTGCCGGGTTGATGTCGATCTCGATCTTGTCGTCGATCTCGGGCGACACATAGACGCCGGCGAAGCTGGTGTGGCGGCGATTGCCTGAGTCGAACGGCGACTTGCGGACCAGGCGATGGACGCCGGTTTCGGTGCGCAGCCAGCCGTAGGCGTACTCGCCCTCGATCTGCAGCGCCGCCGACTTGATGCCGGCGACGTCGCCGTCGCTGAGTTCCAGCAGCTCGACCTTGAAGCCCTTGCCTTCCGCCCAGCGCGTGTACATGCGCAGCAGCATCGAGGCCCAGTCCTGGGCTTCGGTGCCGCCAGCGCCGGCCTGGATGTCGAGGAAGGCATTGTTCGCATCGGCTTCGCCGGAGAACATGCGTTTGAATTCCATGTCCTCGGCGATGGCGCGGAAGTTGTCGACTTCCTTGGCGATCGCGGCAACGGAAGCCTCGTCACCTTCCTCGGCCGCCATCTCCAGCAACTCGGCGGCGTCGGCCAGTCCGGTGCGGACCTTGGTCAGCGGGTTGACGATGTTTTCGAGCATCGCCCGTTCGCGGCCCAGGGCCTGAGCGCGTTCCGGCTTGTCCCAGACGTCGTTCTGTTCGAGTTCCTTGACGACCTCGTCGAGGCGCTCGCGCTTGACATCGTAGTCAAAGATAGCCCCGGAGCGCGTCGAAACGCGCTCGCAGGGCTGTGATCTCACTCTTGATCGGGTTGGTTTCCACGGTTTGGGCCACGGCTCGGGGGTGCTCGACGGGCGCGCAGTATAGTCGCCGCCGCCTTCGGGTTGAACCGCGAGGGCGCGCCGGGGTTGTCGCTGCCGTCGGGCACATGATAAAAACCGGATCGTACGGTTACTTTCTCACTAGCCGTGTCTTGCAATACCACTAATAAAGCGCAGGGGAGAACGATGATCAATTTTCGCATCCGTCCAAACGGCTTGCTCGTGCTTGCCCTCTGGTCGGGCGTGACGACGGCCGTCCATGCTGATGAATCGGACCGCCGTTTCTACGTGTCGCCAATGGCGAACTACACGTTCGGCGACAGCAATCGGAATGAGGACGACGGTGTTGGCGGCAGCATCGCCATTGGCAAGCGGCTGACCAGCAACCTTGACCTGGAAGTGTTCGGTCATTTCACCAACTATCCGAATGGCACTTCCGGCAAGGACATGAAGCTGTTCGGGGCTGGCGCTGGCGCCAACATCTTCCCGTTCCCGACCCATCCGCTGCTTGATGGCGCTTATGTGCGCCTCGCCGCATCGCGCAGCCAGGGCAAGGACACCGCCGGTGCGATCGCCGACTACACGTCGACGATCTTCGACGCCGGCCTGGGCTACCTGTTCACGCTGAGCAAGGAGGCCATCGGCCCGTTCGCCCCGGGCATGGCGCTGCGCGTGGAAGCGCTCTATCGCCATGACGCTCACGGCCGCAGCGGCCTCGGCGTCGATCCGTCGAACGACCAGTACTTCCAGGACATCGCGATCAACATCGGCCTGCGCATTCCGCTCGGCGGCCGTGGCGGCGCTCCGCTGGTTACCGCGCCGACCGAGGAAGTTGCCGTGGTCCCGGTCGAGGAAGCCGCTCCGGTCGAAGCCGCTCCGGCTCCGGCGCCACCGCCTTGCGAACCGCCGGCCCCCGGCCAGCCGATCAACCTCGACGGCTGCAAGGAAGGCGACACCCTGGTGCTGCGTGGCGTCAACTTCGAGTTCGACAAGGCCAAGCTGACCGTCAACGCCAAGGCCCTGCTTGATCCGGTCGCCGACGCGCTGATCGCCCGCCCGGACATCAAGGTCGAGATCGACGGCCATACCGACTCGAAGGGCAGCGATGCCTACAACCTGAAGCTGTCCGATGCCCGTGCGGCTTCGGTTGTCGCCTACCTGGTCAGCCGCGGCGTCGCTGCGGACCGCATGACCAGCAAGGGCTTCGGCGAAAGCCAGCCGGTGGCCGACAATGCCACCGACGACGGCCGCGAGCTGAATCGCCGCGTCGAGCTGAAGATCACCGAGTCGGCAGGCGGCGGCGTCACCGCTGCCCCGGCGAACGAGGTCCCGGCTGCCGAGGCCGTGCCGGCTGACGCTGCTCCGGCCGAAGAAGCACCGGCTGCCGAAGCGGCCCCGGCGGAAGCGGCACCTGCTGAAGAGGCGCCAGCCGCCGAAGCCGCTCCGGCGGAAGAAGCGCCTGCAGAAGCCGCGCCGGCCGAAGAGGCTCCTGCCGAAGCGGCTCCGGCCGAAGAAGCACCGGCTGATGCCGCCCCGGCCGAAGAGGTGCCAGCCGAGGCCCCACCGGCGGGCTGAGGCCTTCGCTCGATCCACCGCCCGGCGACGGGCGGATGGGTCCGCTGAATCAGACCCCGCATCGGGAAACCGATGTGGGGTTTTTGTTGACTGCCACCCTGCCAGCAATCGCGTCCCGGTTTCAGCTGCTACGACGACCGACGACGTGGATCGTCGGCAGGCTGCCGAGATCGGCAAGCTTGCTGCCGATCTCGGCCCGAGCCTGCTGGGCATATATGCGTTCGGCGTCGGTGCCGGTCCGGATCAGCGTCACCGCGAACAGCAGGTGGAAGGCGACGGCCGCCGTCAGCGCCGCGGTGAACGGCAGGGCGTGGCCTTCGCTGTCGTGCTCAGCCTGGAAACGGGTATGGCTGGCGGTGGTCGTGATCGGGTTCATGGTGTTCCTCGCGGGCATCGATATGGGCGGTGCCGGAGCGGCGGCCTGCGCCGCCTTTTTTTGTTCCGGCACCCCTCAGATGCAGCGGCGAGCGCCTTCGGATTAAACCGCTCGCAAAAATTTTCTCTGCGCTGCCAATTGCTTGCACTCCGAAACTGTCCGCGGACAAGCACGGACGCGGCGGACAACGGCGCGCATTTGCCGCCTGACGACGGCGTCCGGGCGGCCGGGATGGCTCCGTTATACTTCGCATCCCCCAGATCCATACCCGGCATGACTCAGTCCCCGCCCGCCAAGCCCCTGCCCGCCAAGGTCTTCATCAAGACCTTCGGCTGTCAGATGAACGAGTACGACTCCTCGAAAATGGTGGACGTGCTCAAGGCTGCCCGTGGCTACGAGCGGACCATGGATATCGACGACGCCGACCTGGTGCTGCTCAACACCTGCTCGGTGCGCGAGAAAGCTTCCGAGAAAGTGTTTTCCGATCTCGGTCGCCTGAAAGCCTGGAAAGCCGCGAAGCCGGGCCGGCTGGTCGGCGTCGGCGGCTGCGTCGCCAGTCAGGAGGGTGATGCGATCGCCAGGCGCGCGACCGCCGTCGACCTGGTATTCGGCCCGCAGACCCTGCACCGCCTGCCGGAATTGATCGACCAGACCCGCGCCACCCAGCGCCCGGCGGTCGACGTGCGCTTTCCGGAAATCGAGAAGTTCGATCGATTGCCGGAACCGCGTGCGGAAGGCCCGACGGCCTTCGTGTCGATCATGGAGGGCTGCTCGAAGTACTGCACCTTCTGCATCGTGCCGTACACCCGCGGCGAGGAAATCTCCCGGCCGCTCGATGACGTGCTGGCGGAAGTCGATTCGCTGCTGGCGCAAGGCGTGCGCGAGATCACCCTGCTGGGCCAGAACGTCAACGCCTACAACGGCGTCATGGCCGATGGCTCGCACTGCGACCTGGCGCTGCTGCTGCATATCCTGGCCCGCTTCGATGGCCTGGGACGAGTCCGCTACACGACCTCGCATCCGGCGCATTTCAACGACGCGCTGATCGACGCCTTCGCCTCGATACCTAAGCTCGACAACCAGCTGCACCTGCCGGTGCAGAGCGGCTCCGACCGCATCCTGGCGATGATGAAGCGCGGCTACACCCAGGCCGAGTACCTGCGCAAGATCGCGAAGCTCAGGCAGATCCGCCCGGACATCAGCCTGTCGACCGACCTGATCGTCGGCTTCCCCAGCGAGAGCGACGAGGATTTCGAGCAGACCATGGCGTTGATCGAGACCGCGCGCTTCGACGCCGCCTACTCGTTCATCTACTCGCCCCGTCCCGGCACGCCGGCCGCGAACCTGCGCGATGGCGTGCCGCAGGAGGTCAAGCAGGCCCGCCTCGAACGCGTGCAGGCGCGCATCCGCGAGTTCGGCGAAGCCTTCGCCGAGCGCCTGGTCGGCAGCGTGCAGTCGGTGCTGGTCACCGGGCCGTCGCGCAAGGGCGGCGCCCAGCTGACCGGCAAGACACCCTGCAACCGCTCGATCAATTTCGATGGCCCGGCACACGACGCCAGCCGTCTCGTCGGCCAGTTCGTCGACGTGCGGGTGACCGCGAGCATGGCCAATTCCCTGCGCGGCGAAGTCGTCATCGCCAAGCCAGCCGCCTGGCCCGACGCAGTCTCCTGAATGAGGCCCGAGAAGCTTTGAAAACCACGGACCCCGTCGCGATCTCCCGGCGCGATTTTTCGCTCGAACCGGACGACGCGCCGCGTATCGCCAACCTCAACGGCAGCTTCGACACCCACCTGCGCTCGCTGGAAGTCGGCCTCGGCATCGAGATCCGCAACCGCGGCAATCGCTATGTGGTGATCGGCCCGACCGACGAAGCCGAGGCCGGTGAAGACGCGATCCGCTCGCTGTTCGATCAGACCCAATACGCCGCGATCGACGGCGAGAACGTGCACATGGCGCTGCACGAGTTCGCGCCGCGCTCGAAGGTCACCGCCCTGCCCGGCGCCCGCCATGGCGACGATGTGGTGATCCGCACCAAGCGCGGCGTGGTGCGCGGCCGCTCGCCGCTGCAGAAGGCCTATCTCGACGATATCGCCCGCAACGTACTCAGCTTCGGCATCGGCCCGGCCGGTACCGGCAAGACCTATCTGGCGGTGGCCAGCGCCGTCGAAGCGCTGGAACGCGACCGCGTCCGCAAGCTGGTGCTGGTCCGGCCGGCGGTCGAGGCCGGCGAAAAGCTCGGCTTCCTGCCTGGGGACATGGCCCAGAAGATCGATCCGTATCTCAGGCCGCTATACGACGCGCTGTACGAGATGCTCGGCTTCGAGAAGGTCGCCCGGCTGATCGAGCGCAATGTCATCGAGGTCGCGCCGCTGGCCTTCATGCGCGGCCGCACCCTGAACGAAGCCTTCGTGATCCTCGACGAAGCGCAGAACACCACGGTCGAGCAGATGAAGATGTTCCTGACCCGCCTCGGCTTCGGTTCGGTGGCGGTGGTCACCGGCGACGTCACCCAGATCGACCTGCCCAAGCACGTGGCCAGCGGCCTGACCCACGCGATGCACGTGCTCAGAGGCGTACCGGAAATCGGCTTCACCCAGTTCGGCTCCAACGATGTCGTCCGCCATCCGCTGGTGCAGACCATCGTCCGCGCCTACGAGTCCTACGAGGCCAGCGAGCGGGCCGCGAAGGACCTGCGTTGAGCCTGCTGCGATGAGCGTCAGCCACAACATCACCATCCAGCGCCGGGTGCCGCCGGCCGGAGTTCCGGCACCGGCAGCGCTGCGCGAATGGGCGCTGGCCGCGCTCGGCCACACCCACGGCGAACTGACCATCCGCATCGTCGACGAGGCCGAGAGCGCACTGCTGAACAGCCGTTACCGCGGCAAGGACTACCCGACCAACGTGCTGTCCTTCCCCTACGACGCCGAAGGCTTCGAGGAAACCGACGACGGCCCGCCGCTCGGCGACCTCGCCATCTGCGCGCCGGTGGTGCTCCGTGAAGCCGAGGAACAGGGCAAGGAGGCGCGCGCCCACTGGGCGCACATGGTCGTCCACGGCGTGCTTCACCTGCTTGGCCGCGACCACATCGAGGATGCCGACGCCGAGGAAATGGAAGCCGAGGAACGCAGCATCCTCGCCGGGCTCGGCTTTCCCGATCCCTACTGAGCGCCTGCAGCAACTCGGCCGCGCCACGGAAGCGCAAAGCGATTGCGCTAGACTCGGGCAAACATCACTGAAATCCGCAGCCGCTCCGGAGGGGAGCACTCGCGGATTCGAGGCTGCGCGCGACGCCTTCCCGGCGGCGCCCGGCATGGTTCTTGGTAATTTTCCTGGTTATGAACGACGGCCCCAGTAGCTCCTATTCCGAACGCGAGACCGAAACCGGCCCTGCCAGCTGGTGGCGGCGCCTGACCCAGCGCCTCGCTGGCGGCCCGCGGACCCGGGAAGACCTGAACGACCTGCTCGACGGCGCCCACGAATCCGGTCTCGTCGATTCCGATGCCGCCTCGATGATCCGCGGGGTCTTCGAAACCAGCCAGCTGCAGGTCCGCGACATCATGGTGCCGCGCGCGCAGATGGTGGTCGTCGAACGCGACTGGCCGCTGGAGCAGCTGATGCGCGAAGTCGTCGAAGCCGGCCACTCGCGCTATCCGGTGATCGGCGATTCCCGCGACGAGATCGTCGGCATCCTGCTGGCCAAGGATCTGCTGCGCTACACCTCCACCGACGGCGTGCGCTTCGATCTCGAACGCTGGCTGCGCCCTGCGGTGTTCGTGCCGGAGTCGAAGCGGGTCAACGTGCTGCTCAAGGATTTCCGCAAGAGCCGCCACCACATGGCCCTGGTCGCCGACGAGTACGGCGGTGTCGCCGGCCTGGTCACCATCGAGGACGTGCTCGAACAGATCGTCGGCGAGATCGATGACGAGCACGACGAGTCGGAAAGCTCGCAGATCCTCAAGCAGGACGACCGCCGCTATCTGGTGCAGGGCCTGACCCCGATCGCCGAGTTCAACCAGTATTTCGGCGCCGAATTCTCCGACGAGGATTTCGACACCGTTGCCGGTCTGGTCATGCACGAGATGGGACACATGCCGCGGCGCGGCGAAAGCATTCAGATCGACCGCTTCCAGTTCATCGTGCAGCGCGCCGACAGCCGCCGGGTCCACCTGCTGCAGGTGACGCTGTCGCAGACCTGAGCGGGGCTGCGGCCGCCATGCGCGCAACCGCGCTGCGCAGTCTGGCCGTCGTGGGGCTGATGCTGCTGGCGCTGTTCGCGCCTCGTCTCGCCGCCGCCCCGTTCGTGGCCAGTGGCCAGCCCGCGGAGAACTTGACGGCGAGCATCGTCACCTTCCAGCCGGGCTCTCTGTACTGGCAGCGCTTCGGCCACAACGCGCTGCTGCTCCGCGAAGCGTCCAGCGGCCGGGCGATCAGCTTCAACTACGGCATCTTCGATTTCGCAGCGCCGAACTTCTTCCTCAACTTCGCGCGCGGTCACATGACCTACCGCGTGGTGCCGAACTTCCTCGAACGCGACCTGCTGAACTACGAGGCCGAAGGCCGCTGGGCGCTGGAGCAGCGCCTGAACCTCGACGCCCGTCAGGTCGGCCGGCTGCGCGACTACCTCGAATGGAATGTGCGGCCTGAGAACGCCGACTACGGCTACGACTACTTCCTGTCGAACTGCTCGACGCGGGTACGCGACGCCATCGACTATGCGATGGACGACGGCCTGAAGCCGCAGCTGTCCGGCCGGGCGACGTCGGCGAGCTATCGCAGCGAGGCGCTGCGCCTGATCTCGCCGGACGCGCTGCTGATGGCGGCGATGGATCTGGCCCTCGGCCCGACCGCCGACCGGCCGATCGACCTCTGGCAGCAGAGTTTCGCGCCCCTGGTGCTGATGCAGGCGCTGCGCACCGCCACGGTCACCGAAACCGGCGGCCGCGTGCTGCCGCTGGTGGCCCACGAGACGCGCCTGCTGCACGGCGGCCGCAATGGCGATCCGCCCGATCACGCACCCGATCTGCGCCTACAGTTCCTGATGGCCGGCATGGCGCTCGCCGGCATCCTGCTCGGCCTCGCCAAGTTCCGCGGCGCGACCACCGCGCGCTGGCTGTTGATGCCGATCGCCACCGGCTTCTCGCTGGCCTGCGGCTTCGGCGGCCTGATCCTGCTGCTGCTCTGGCTGGGAACCGAGCATTGGGCCGGCTGGCGCAACGAGAACCTGCTGCTGATCAACCCGCTCAGCCTCTGGCTGGCCGGATCGCTGCTGCTTTACCCACGTCTGCGCTGGCGGCCCAGCCTGCTGACCCGGCGCCTGGCGCTGGTCGTCGTCGCCACCAGCCTGGTCGCGATCCTGCTGCCTTACCTGCCCGGTGCAGCGCAGAAGAACCTGCACTGGGCGATGCTGCTGCTGCCGGTGCACGCAGCGCTGGCGCTGATCTTCTGGCGAGCGAAGAAACCCGACGATGAGCTCTGAATCCGGTACCACGACGCTGAACTACACGCTGACGCCGCTGGCCGCGCTGAGCCCCGGTGATCGCCGCCTCGTCGACGCCGCCCAGGCGGCAACAGCCACTGCCCACGCGCCATATTCGCGCTTCCAGGTCGGCGCCACGCTGCTGCTGGCGGATGGCAGCCTGCACAGCGGCGCGAATTTCGAGAACGCGTCCTACGGCCTGAGCCTGTGCGCGGAAACGGTCGCCATCGCCAGCGCCAGCAGCGCCGGACGTCTGCGTGAGATCACGGCAATCGCGATCGCCGCGGTCGGCGAACTGGAGGCCGCGGTGACCGGCGAATTCATCGCCCCCTGCGGCCGCTGCCGCCAGGTGCTGGCCGAAGCGGTAAGCATCTGCGGTCACGACATTGAAGTGCTGATGCTCAGCCGCGATGGCCAGCGCGTGCGCCGAACCACGGCACGCGCGCTGCTGCCGCTGGCCTTCGGCCTCTAGACCGCGCGAGGCACATTTTCCGCGGCGGCGAACGTCATCGCAGGGCACGGGTCTGAACGGCAATCCCTATTTCATTGCCAGGATAGCCACCGATGACCCGACTGCTTCGCTTCACTGTTCCACTGCTGGCCGCCGCCCTCGCAGCCTGCGCCTCGACCTCGCCGCTGCCGCCGATCCAACGCGCCGCCACGGTCGATCTGTCGCGCTTCATGGGCGACTGGTACGTGATCGCCTATGTGCCGACCTTCGTCGACAAGCAGGGCTACAACCAGATCGAGAACTACAAGCTCAACGACGACGGCACGATCGCGACGACCTTCACCTTCCGCGACGGCGGCTACGACGGCAAGCCGAAGCGGTACACGCCCAAGGGCTTCGTGGTCCCAGGCAGCAACAACGCCGAATGGGGCATGCAGTTCGTCTGGCCGTTCAAGGGCGAGTACCTGATCACCGAGCTGGCCGATGACTATTCCAGCGTGGTGATCGCCCGCAGCAAGCGCGACCTGGTCTGGCTGCTGGCGCGCAAGCCGGAGATCAGTCAGACCGATTACGACACCCAGCTGGCGAGGATCGCGGCCATGGGCTATGACCTGTCGGCCGTGAAACGGGTGCCGCAGCGCTGGCCCTGAGCCGGCCGGCTTCAGCGCCGGGTATCGAGAATCTCGGCGCGGGGATCACGCGGCAGCCGCGGTGGCGGCCGCGTCGGCCGCGAGCCCTCGCCAGGGAGCGGCGCCACCACCGGCGGGGCCGGGATCACCACGACCGGCGGTCGCGGTCGCAGCGGCACATAGACCGGATAGAAGCCGGCCGGCGGCCGGGCCTGGTCGCGGCAGCGCGCATCCGCCTCGATGACGTAGGGATCGTCGCAGGCGCTCGCGCGCTCCACTTCCTGCTCGGCGGCTGCGGCCTGCGCTTCGGCGCGCAGACGCTCGGCGGTTGCGTGATCGGCCGCCGCCTGCTCGCGGCGCTCGCGGTCGAGCTGTTCGAGGTAGCGGCGATAACGCTCGGCAGCCACAGCGCCTTCCTCGGCCGGCGGCGGCGCCACCGGCAGGCGAACACCGGCGCTGCCGTCGCGCGCCTCGCGAGTGCCGGCGACCTCGTTGCAGGGCTGACCCTGAAAGATCGGCGTGCCGTCCAGCGCGACACAGCGATAGATCGTCTCACCGGCCCGCACCGGCCAGGCCAGCGCCAGCAACAGCAGCGTCGGGATGCGCAGGATGGTCCTTGTGTTCATGCCTGTTTCGACCCGCGTCGGGCGTCGACGTTCAGGCCCCGCTCATGCCCGGTCGCCGCGCAGCGCCCGCACCCTGGCTTCCAGCGTGGCGGCGCTGAGGCCCTCGGGAGCGATCGGGGCATCGGCCAGCAGTTCGATCTCGGCGCGGAAGCGGCGCGGCAGCCGCGCCCGGCGCATCCGGGTATCGAGCCGTGACCACATGCTGCCCCACAGGCCGCGCACTGCCAGCGGCACCACCGGCACTGGCGAGGCGGCCAGGATCTTTTCGATGCCCGGCTTGAAGCTCTGGATATTGCCGTCCGGGGTCAAGCCACCTTCGGGGAACAGGCCGATGATTTCGCCGTTCTTCAGCGCCCGATCGATCTCGGCATAAGCCCTTTCCAGCATCGCCGGGTCTTCCTTTGCAGGGGCGATCGGGATCGCCCGCGCGGTGCGGAACAGGAAGTTCATGCCCGGGATCCTGAAGATCTTGTGGTACATCACGAAGCGCAGCGGCCGGCGCACGCTGCCGCCGACGATCAGCGCATCGACGAAGGACACGTGGTTGCAGACCACGATCGCCGCCCCCTCCTCGGGAATGTGGTCGAGCCCGGAGACGCGGATCCGGTACAGCACCCGGATCATCATCCAGGCCAGGAAGCGCATCAGGAATTCCGGCACCAGGCCGTAGATGAACACCGCCACGCCGGCGTTGAGGATCGCTGCCGCCAGGAACAACTGCGGAATGTTCAGACCGAGTTTCAGCAGCAGGATCGCCAGCGCCGCCGAGGCGACCATGAACGCGGCGTTGAGAATGTTGTTGCCGGCGATGATCCGCGAGCGGTGGCTGGCTTCCGAGCGGGTCTGGATCAGCGCATACAGCGGCACGATGAACAGGCCGCCGGCGATGCCGATCAGGCCGAGGTCGGCGAGCACCCGAATGCTGCCCGCCTGCGCCAGCCAGACCGAGGCGCCGAGCCCGGTGCTCGCGGCGGCGCCGGGGGCAGCGAAGTACAGGTCGACGCCGAACAGACTCAGACCGATCGAACCGAGCGGCACCAGGCCGATCTCGACCTTGTGGCCGCTCAAACGCTCGCAGAGCAGCGAACCGAGGCCGATGCCGAGCGAGAACACGGTCAGCAGCAAGGTGACGACCTGCTCGTTGCCGCCAAGGTTCAGCTTCACCCAGTTCGGCAGCTGGGCGAGGAAGGTGGCGCCGTAGAACCAGAACCAGGAAATGCCGAGCACCGACAGGAACACCGTGCGGTTGCCGCGCATGAAAGCGATGTTGCGCCAGGTTTCGGTCAGCGCGTTCCAGTTGATCGTCAGGTCCGGTGCCGTCGCCGGCGCCGCCGGTATTGCTCGCGCGCTCAGGTAGCCGAGCACCGCGATGGCGACGATCACCGCGCTGACGCCGGCCACGCCGAAGGTCTGGGCGATCAGCCAGCCGCCGAGCATGGTCCCGAGCAGGATCGCGAGGAAGGTCGCCGCTTCGACCCAGGCGTTGCCGGTGATCAACTCGGAAGGATGCAGGGCCTGCGGCAGGATCGAATACTTGACCGGCCCGAACACCGCCGCCTGCACGCCGAGCAGGAACAGCACGCCGAGCAGCAAGGGCACGCTGCCGAAGTGGAGACCCACCACGCCGAGCGCCATGATCGCGATCTCGGCGAGCTTGATCCAGCGGATCAGCCGTGACTTCTCGTGCTTCTCGGCAAGCTGACCGGCAGTCGCCGAAAACAGGAAGAACGGCAGGATGAACAGGCCGGCGGCGAGGTTCACGGTCAGGTTGATCTGGTCCTGACTCAGGCCGGCGATGCCGAAACTGACCAGGATCACCAGCGCGTTCTTGAACACGTTGTCGTTGAACGCGCCGAGCGTCTGGGTCCAGAAGAACGGGCTGAAGCGACGGGTGCCAAGCAGGTTTTCGCGAGGGGCGTCTTGCATGCGCGGGCTCGTGCGGATGAGGCGATGAGCCTCGCACGAAGCCATCGCCGTCACCAAGTGCAGCGAAGGGCGATCCCTCGCCAGGCCGCGCGACGGTCGCGGGAAGCCGACATACCGCCGACGAGGCGCTATCGTGTCGGCCACTCAACCGGAGCCAGCCCATGGATTTCGCCCCCAGCCCGCGCGCGCAGGACTACCTCAAGCGCATCCGCGCCTTCATCCAGGATCGCGTGCTGCCGGTCGAGGAAGTCCATCTGCGCGAGATCGCCGAGCGCAAGGTCGGCGGTGACTGGACCCAGTGGACGATCAGCCCGGCGTTCGAGGCGCTGAAGGTCGAAGCGAAGGCGCAAGGCTTGTGGAACCTGTTCCTGCCCGATGAGGAACTCGGCGCCGGCCTGAACCATGTCGAGTACGCAGCCCTCGCCGAGGAAATGGGCCGCAGCTTCCTCGGCCCGGAAGTCTTCAACTGCTCGGCCCCGGACACCGGCAACATGGAGGTGCTCTACAAATACGGCAGCGCCGAGCAGAAGGAGCAGTGGCTGAAGCCGCTGCTCGCCGGCGAGATCCGTTCGGCGTTCTGCATGACCGAGCCGGACGTCGCCTCGTCGGATGCCACCAACATGCGCGCCACGGCGATCGTCGAAGGCAACGAGGTGGTGCTCAACGGCAGGAAGTGGTGGTCCTCGGGCATCGGCCATCCGCATTGCAAGGTGGTGATCTTCATGGGCCTGTCGCAGCCGGATTCGGCGCGCCACAGCCAGCATTCGATGGTGCTGGTGCCGATGGATACGCCGGGCATCACGATCAAGCGGATGCTGCCGGTATTCGGCGAATACGATCCGCCGGCCGGCCACGGCGAAGTCTGGTTCGACAATGTCCGCCTGCCTCTGTCGGCGATCATCAAGGGCGTCGGCCGCGGCTTCGAGATCGCCCAGGGCCGCCTCGGCCCGGGCCGCATCCATCACTGCATGCGCTGCCTCGGCGCCGCCGAACGCGCGCTGCAACTGATGATCGAACGCGGACTGGATCGTGTCGCCTTCGGCAAGCCGCTGATCAACCTCGGCGGCAACCGCGAACGCGTCGCCGATCTGCGCATCGCCATCGACCAGGCCCGCCTGCTGACCCTGTACGCGGCCTGGAAGATCGACAAGGTCGGCGCGCTCGCGGCACTCACCGAAATCTCCGCGATCAAGGTCGTAGCACCCAACGTGCTGCAGCAGGTCGTCGACGCCGCGATCCAGATCCACGGCGGGGCCGGCGTTTCCTACGACACCGTGCTGCCGATGCTCTACGCCCAGGCCCGCGTGCTGCGCCTGGCCGACGGCCCGGATGAAGTCCACCGCGGCATGATCGCCAAGGTCGAACTGGCCAAGTACGGCAGCCGTCTGGCCAAGCTCAAGGAGAGCCAGGCATGACCCGCGTCTTCATCACCGGCGGCGCCTCCGGTCTCGGCCGCGCACTGGCCGAAGCCTACGCCAGCGATGGCGCCAAGGTCTGCATCGGCGACATCAACGCCGAGCGCTGCGCGGAGACGCTGGCTGCGCTGAAGGCATTCGGCGCGGACGCCCATGCCCTGCCCTGCAATGTCACCGACGAAGCCAGCCTGCAGGCAGCCGCCAACTGGCTGAAGCAGAGCTGGGGCGGTGTCGATCTGGTGTTCAACAACGCCGGCGTCGCCGATGCCGGCGGCATCGATGAAATGCCGATCGCCGACTGGCAGTGGATGATCGACATCAACCTGCTGGGCGTGGTCCGTGGCTGCAAGGTGTTCACGCCGATGATGAAGGCGCAGGGTAGCGGCCATCTGATCAATACCGCGTCGATGGCCGGGCTGATCCATCCGCCGATGATGTCGGCCTACAACGCGACCAAGGCGGCGGTCGTCGCGCTCAGCGAAACCCTGCAGGCCGAGCTGTATCCGCACGGCATCAAGGTCAGCGTGGTCTGTCCGGCGTTCTTCCGCACCAATCTCGCTGAGTCGGTACGCACCGCGAATGCCGACATGGCCCGGCTGACCGCGAAGCTGATCAACAAGTCGGCGATCGGCGCCGACGAGATCGCGACCCTGGTCAAGACCGGCGTCGCCAGGGGTGACTTCCACCTGTTGACCCATGCCAAGGAAAAGCGCATCTGGCTGTTCAAGCGCGCGGTGCCGTTCGCGGTCTACGCCGCGGCGATGCGTCGTCAGATGGCGAAGATGATGGCCAAGCGGCAGACGACTTCGGCGAAAACCTGAGGCGCCTCGCATCGCCCCCTCCGCGACAACCGGCGACGCCGGGCGATCAGGCCGTCGTGATCGGCGCGAACCTCGGCTGGCGCAGGCCGTCGTGCTCGATCGCTTCGATGAACATCGCAAACGGCCGCAGCCACAGCCCTGTCGCGTTGTAGACCGGCCGATAGACGACATGTGGCTCCAGCGTCTCGCTGTGCCGGGCGACGCCGAGCACTTCATACTCGCCGCCCTTGTAATGGCGATAACGGCCCAGCGGCAGGCTCGGCAATGCGGGCAGCTCTTCGTTCATCGTCAGTCTCGCCAGGGTTGCGACGGGCGGCGATGGTAACCGCCGGGCAGCTTCGGAGGAGGATGCCGTCGGTGCTTCGATGCGAGCTTTTCGGCCGTGGCCTCGCCATCGTTTTTCAATCGCTATGTAGAACACTTAATATCGTTGTCCGGCCCATCATGGGCGTCGCCGGTCTCGCCATGCGCCTTTCATTCTCGGTACTCGCAGCGATCGCCCTGAGCATCGGCTTCCAGGTCCGTGCCGAGCAGCCGGTGCGGGTGTTCGCCGCCGCCAGCCTGAGCAATGCACTGAACGACATCGGCAAACAGTGGGAGCTGGCTGGCCATCCCGCGCCGAGCCTGGCCTACGCGGCCTCGTCGGCACTCGCCAAGCAGATCGAAGCTGGCGCTCCGGCCGATCTGTTCGCCTCGGCAGATCTCGGCTGGATGGATTACGTCGAGCAGAAGGGCCGGCTGGCGCCGGGAAGCCGGATCAGCCTGCTTGGCAACGCCCTGGTGCTGATCGCACCGAAAGGACGAACGTTCAAGGTGGAGATGCGCGCCGGCAGTGATCTGGCCCATGCTTTCGACGGCAAGCTGTGCACCGGCGAAACCAGCTCGGTGCCGGCCGGCATCTACGCCAAGCAGAGCCTGACCGCGCTCGGCTGGTGGGAGGCGCTGCAGGGCCGCATCGTCGGTGCCGATGACGTGCGCACCGCGCTCGCCTTCGTCGAGCGCGGCGAATGCGCGGCGGGCATCGCCTACGCGACGGACGCCGCGATCAGCGACAAGGTCGAAGTCATCGCGACCTTCCCGGCCGATAGCCACAAGCCGGTGGTCTACCCGTTCGCGTTGATCGCCGACGCGCGTCCCGAGGCCGCGGCCTTTCTCGATTATCTGAAAACCTCGCCGGCTGCCGCCGTGTTCCAGCGCAATGGCTTCGTGCTGCTGGGCCCGCCGTGACATTGACGCCGGATGAGTGGCAAGCGCTGGCGCTATCGGCAAAGGTCGCGGCCTGCGCGACGCTGATCTGCCTGCCGGCCGGCATTGCGCTGGCCTGGCTGCTGGCCCGTCGCGAGTTTCCCGGCAAGCTGCTGGTCGATGCGCTGGTGCAACTGCCGATGGTGTTGCCGCCGGTGGTGCCCGGCTATCTGCTGCTCTTGCTGCTCGGCACCCAGGGGCCGGTCGGCGGCTGGCTGCAGCAGCAGTTCGGCATCGTGCTGGCGTTCACTTGGAAAGGCGCGGTGCTGGCCTCGGCGGTGATGGCGTTTCCGCTGATGGTGCAGCCAGTGCGGCTGGCGTTCCGGATGATCGACCACCGTCTGGAACAGGCCGCCAGCACGCTGGGAGCAACGCCTTGGCGCGTGCTCCTCAGCGTCACGCTGCCGCTGGCGACTCCCGGGATCGTCGCCGGGGCGATGCTGTGCTTCTCGCGCAGCCTCGGCGAGTTCGGCGCGACGATGGCCTTCGTCGGCAACATCCCCGGCGAAACCCGCACTCTGCCGCTGGCGATCTACAGCTTCACCCATCTGCCGGATGGCGAGGCAGCAGCGCTGCGCCTCACCGGCTTGTCGATCGCGCTGGCGTTTGCCGCGCTGATCGCCAGCCACCTGATCACGCGCCGCACCGAGCGCCTGCTGGGCCAACTGGAATCGCGAGGCCGCGATGCCGGGGCCTGAGCTGAAACTGGATCTCACATTCCGCCGCGGCGATTTCGAGCTGTCCGCGCAGGCGACGATCGGCTCCGGCGTCACTGGCATCTGCGGCCCTTCCGGCGCTGGCAAAAGCACCTTGCTGAGCCTGATCGCCGGCCTGCTGAAGCCGCAGCGGGGCGCGCTGCACTTCGGCGACGACTGCCTAGTCGATGTCGGCCGCGGCTTGTTCGCACCGCCCTGGCAGCGTCATTTCGGCCTGGTGTTCCAGGATGGCCAGTTGTTTCCGCACCTGAGCGTGCGCGGCAACCTGCTGTACGGCTGGAAGCGGCTGGAACCCGCAGCCCGTCGCTACGCCCTGGCCCAGGTCGCTGCTCTGCTGGAAATCGAGCCGCTGCTCGAACGACGGCCGCTGCAGCTGTCCGGCGGCGAGCGCCAGCGCGTCGCGCTGGGCCGGGCTCTGCTCTACTCGCCGCGCCTACTGCTGCTCGACGAACCGCTGTCCTCGCTGGACGAGCGCCTGAAGCAGCAAATCCTGCCGTTCCTGAAGCGAGTGAAGACCGAGACCGGTCTGCCGATGATCTATGTCAGCCATTCCCGGGCCGAAGTGGACTACCTCGCCGACCGGGTGCTGACCGTCGAGGCCGGCCAGCTGCGCGACTGACGGCGACGTGGCCATCGTTGGCCCGGCAACCGGATGACGCCGTGGGTCCACGATCCAGGATCGCCCCCATTATCACTTCAGCATCGATCGCTCATTCGCGTGAATGAGAGATCCGCCGATGCTGCGCAGGTAACCTGCCACGGCGCGGGACAGCCGATGCGGGCAAGACCCTGGACTGCCCCATCGGGAACCACTCGGCCAAGCGGGGCGTGCAGGCGCAAGTGAACGCCGCGGCGTCTTCCGCCCGGCTGGTTCCCAAGACTCCTGATCTCCGCGCAAAAAAAAGACCATCACACGGACTTCGAGGAGAGAGGATATGAAGGCAGCGGTCTACTTCGGCGCAGGCGACATCCGTTGCACCGACATCGGCGACGCATGCTTGCAGGCCGATCACGAGATTCTCGTGCAGGTCACCGGCACCTCGATCTGCGGATCGGATCTGCACCTCTACCGTGGTGCGCTCGACGCGATCATGGAAAAGGGCAAGTCCCAGACCGGGCATGAGTTGATCGGCGAAGTCGTCGCGGTCGGCAAGACCGTCACCCGCTTCAAGCGGAAGGACCGGGTCAGCATGGGCTACTCGGTATCCTGCGGGCACTGCTTCATGTGCGAGGCCGGTCAGACCGCCCATTGCGAGACCACCCACAGCGCCGTCTACGGCTTCGGTGTGCCGTTCGGCAACATCAATGGCACGCACGCAGAAGCCCTGGTCATCCCTCACGCGGAAGGACATGCGATGCGGATCCCGGACGGCATATCCGACGAGGCGGCCGTGACGCTGTCATGCAACCTGCCGTCGGCGATCATCGCCAACCGTCTGGCCAACATCGGTATCGGCGAGACCGTCGCCCTGGTCGGCTGCGGACCGACCGGCATGATGACGCTCGACATCGCCCTGCAGCGCGGCCCCGGCCGCCTGGTCGTGCTCGACAAGCTGGAGTACCGCCTCGACATAGCGCGGCGCAAGGGCGCGATCGGCATCAATATTGGCGCCGAGGACTGGAAGGAACGGGCGCTCGCCGAAACCGGCGGCCGCGGCTTCGACAAGGTGATCGAGGTGGTGGGTCAGCCGGAATCCCTGCAGATGAGCCTCGATCTGGTGCGCTCGGGCGGCACGGTGGCGGCGATCGGCGTGTTCTGCGATTCCACCTTCAACCTCGACCTCGCCAATGTCTTCCTGCGCAACATCAGCCTGCACATGAACGGCTTCGCCTCGGTGCAGCCGTTCATGGCCGAAGCGCTGCGCCTGATCGAGTACGGCGTGATCAAGCCGGAAACCTACTTCTCGCACAGCTTCCCGCTGTCGCGGATCGACGAGGCGTTCCGGACCTTCCACGAAAAGCAGGACTCGGCGATGAAGATGCTGATTCGTCCGTGAGCCGCCGGGCCGGCGCGGTGGAAACATCGTCGAGCAACGAACGGCGCGAATCGGCATTCCCCTCGAGATCCGGGCTCATCGGCCGGATGCTCGCGGGGGGCATCGGCGGCGGGAACCGGGCTGAACCATCGGCAAATCCACAGTTCGAGACTGGCGGATTGGCGACGGCGGTCGACCGGCTGCCCCTCACATCACGCCGGAGGCCACTTCGGGAATCTGCTCCAGCGCGTCCTCGATGAGTTCCAGCGAATGCCGGCATTCCTGCTGGCTGGAGATGCCGCCGAGGCAGACGCGCACCGCTTCCGGCGCCGGGCCGGTGACCGTGAAGGCATCGGACACCACGACGCCGACACCGCTGGCACGCAGGTGGGTGGCGAACTCGATTCGGTTCCACGGCGCCGGCACCCGCAGCCAGAGGTGGAAGGCTTCGGGCTGCGCCGAATAGTCGGCGCGCTTCAGCACCTCGGTGGCGATCGCTTGCCGCGCCCGTGATTCTTCGCGGATCGCCTCGATGGCGAGCTTCACGGTGCCATCATTGATCCACTGTGTCGCCAGCATCGTGGTGATCGGCGAGGCCATCACGCTGGAAGTGCGCAGGGAAGACGACAGCCGCGCCGTGTAGCGCGAGTTCGGCGCGGCGAGATAGCCGACCCTCAGCCCGGCGCCGACGCACTTGGCGAAGCCGGTGACGTGGAACACCAGCTCCGGCGCCAGCACCGCGAGCGGCGTCGGTGCCACGCTCGGCAGGAAGCCGTAGGCATCATCCTCGATGATCGGCACCGAGTAGCGGCGGGCGATCTCGACGATCGCTTCCCGGCGCGCCTGCGACATGGTCGCCGTCGTCGGGTTCAGGAAGGTCGGATTGCAATACAGCGCTTTCGGCAGCAGCGAAGCGCAGGCGGCGCCGAAAGCTTCCGGGTCGATGCCCTCGCCGTCACTGGGCAGGCCCATCAGGCGGATGCCGAGCTGGGCCGCCAGGCCTTTCACACCGGGATAGGTAATTGCTTCGCAGCAGATCGTCTCGCCCGGCCGGGCCAGCACCGAGAACAAGGCCAGCAAGGCCGACTGCACGCCGGGCACGACCAGCACGCGCCCGGGCTGCAGGTCCGGAATCCGCTCGCCCAACCAGCGGGCGCCGGCGTCGCGATCGGCCGGCGAGCCGCCGAATTCCTGGTAGCGCAGCAGTGCGTGCAGGTCCGGCACTTCGCGCAGCGCCGCGAAGCCCGAGCGCAGGCGCTGCTGGATCAGGCCGTCCTGGGGCTCGGGCGGCATGTTCATGGTCATGTCGATCAAACCGACGGCGGCCGGAGAGCGGACCACGGTCGGCACCGGTGTCGCGGGCAGCACGAAGGTGCCGCGGCCGGCCTGGGAGTCGATCAGCTTGCGGCGCTGCGCCTCGGCGTAGCCACGCGACACCGTGGTGAAATTGAGGTCCAGGTGCTTGGCCAGCGAACGCAGCGGTGGCAGGCGCTGCTCGGCGGCGAGCCGGCCCGACTGGATGTCATCGGCGATGGCGTCGGCGATCGCCAGATAGGCCGGCTTGCCGCTAGCTCGAACCATCGCGGCCCAGCGATTCGGCGTCGTGCTCATCGAACGTGATCTCGGTTTCGGTGCGACTGCTTCAGTCGGCACTCATGCGGTGCAGAGCGAGGGACCGCGCCGGCCTTCCAGCGTCGCGGCTTCCGCTTGCAATGCAACATCAGGGCTTGCGGCCTCAAGTAAATTCTCCATCAATTCATCGACCTGTTCGGATGATCGCATGGTGATCGCATGATGAGAAGCGGGGAATGGCATATCGATTGCTGCGCCGCTGCTGGCCGCTGCCCCGGCACGGCGACGATCTGCATCAATCACGGAGCACGGGTCATGCCCGAAGTCCATTTCCGCGTTCGCTGGCCGGATCAGTCGGCGACGCGCTGCTATTCGCCGTCGACGACGATCCGCCGCGCGCTGGGTCCGGGCAAGCGTTATCCGCTGAGCGAGTTCGTGGCGATCAGCCGGGCGGCGCTGGAGCGCGGCAGCGAACGCGTGCGCCGCAAGCACGGCTTTGCCTGCGGCCATGCGGAGATGCAGATTGCGATCATCGAAAGCTTCGCCGCCCGCTTCTCCAACCAGCCGGACGCCGAGGTCCTGATCGAGGCCTACGAGGATTGAAGCCGCGGAGTCGGCGACGCGGTCTCACGCAGCCGAACAGCATCCCGCCCGGCTGCCTGAGATCGGTGTTTCAGCAGGCCGTCAAACCATCGCAGGCTTGGCCAGCTTGCCGGCGATGCTCAGACTGACCAGCCCGAAACCGGCGGCAACGATGATCGACAGGATATTGATCACCAGCGGATTGCCGAAATCCAGGCTCAGGAAGGTCGCGTTGCTCAGCTTGTTGGCGCTGAGCAGGTAGGCGAAGGTCGAGGCGTAGCCGACCACCGTTGCCGGAATCGCCCCGAATACCGGCAGGTTGGCGGCCAGCGCCATGCAGGCCGTGGTCGCGCCGACGACGATCGCCGGCCACATCGCGCCCGGCAGCGGCACCGGTATGTTGAGGATGATCAAGCTTGCGACGCTGGCCAGCACGACGCCAAGGCTGCCGCAGATCACCAGGCTCTTGAACGCTTCCTTGCTGCCGCCGAGCGCCACGCCCATGCAGGTGGCGAGAAACACCGCCCAGATGAAGAACAGGCCGAACGACAGCGCCAGGTAGGTCAGCAGCGCTCCGATGACGCCGAGCGGAACCGCGAGTGCATTAACGAATTTCATGAAGTGACTCCTTGGAATGATTGAAAGCTGCAGGGATCAACGAAGGACTTCATGACAAGAACGGCCGGGTTCCCGTACAGCATCGCTCGGGACCCGCAGGTCAGAAGACCGGACACCTGCCGTGGCCGTTTCACGGCAGGCGTCCGGGTACCGCGACAACTCCGGGGTACAACAGCGGCCATCGCCAGGCATGCGCCGATCCACTGCATCGGCGCGCGACGACCGTCACGCGATTTGAACGACAGGGCCTGTCGACATCCACTGGGTCACTGCGGCGACTAAAGCAATTGTCAGCGGACCCTAGAACGAGATGAAGAAGCCGACGCTGTAGTTCGAGGTGTTGATCGTCGCGCCGCTGTTCGCCTTCGACTCGGCGTCGGTGTATTCGGTGGTCAGCGTCAGGTTGTCGAGCAGCTTGTGATAAATGCCGACCGTGTACTTGCTGTTCGCTTTCAGCAGATCGCCACCATCGGCATCGCCATCGGCGCTGTTCAGGCGGCTGATGCCATAGTTCGCGCCGACCGTGGTCTTGTCGTAGGTATAGGTGCCCTGGATGTAGCCGCCCTGGGACACGCGGGCCTTGCCGGTCGGCGAGTAGCCTTCAATGAAGTACGAGTAGGCGCCCAGGCCTTCGCCGTAGTAGTAGTGGCCGACCAGCGCAGCGCCGGCGTAGGCGATCTTGCCAGTGAAATCGACGCCCATCGCCACCGGGTTGCGATCGTTCAGGCTCGCGCCTGCGCCGGCCACGGTCAGTTCCTGCTTCTGGTACAGACCGTCGACCGAGGCGAAGCCGCTGAAACCCTTGGCATCGCCGAACTTGTACTTGACCTGGCCCTGGAACTGCGGCGCCGGCTTGGCCGATGCCGAAGAACCGGCACCGATACCGGTCAGCGCGATCACGTCGAGCGGCTGGTAGACACCGATCGACGCGGTGACGCCGTCGAAGCTTGGCGTCGTGTAGCTGATGCCGGCGTTCGGCGTCGAGAACAGGTGGCCGAAGCCGATCGTGCCCAGTGTGGTGTTCGCCGGCGAGGTCGCGGTGCGGACGCTGGCGACACCGACGGCGATCAGGGTGATGTCGTTGACGATCGCGTCGAAACCGAGCATCGAGTAGTCGCGGCCCACCTTAAGGGTGCCGAGTTCGGCGGTGCTGAAGGTCGCGTAGACCTGCCTGATGTCGAGGTTCGGGCTGCCGAGTGCGACATTGCCTGCGCCCGAACCCAGATTCGGACCATTGCCGAACGCGAAATCGTTGTTCGCCACACCGGGATAGAAGCCGTAGAAAACGGCGGTATCGACGCCGGACACCTGGGTCTTCAGGCCGAGCACGATACCGTTCGGCAGATTGCCGGAGTTCAGGCTGGAAGCCTTGCCCGAGTCCCCGGCCGGTGCTGCGCACAGCAGGCTGCCGGCGACCACGCCCGGATTCTTGTCGCAGTTGGTGAACGTGTAATTGGTGTTGACGTTGCCGCTGACGCTGAAGGTGATGCCGCTGGTTTCCACGGCAAACGCATGGACTGCGCCGCTGGCAAAGGCGAAACCAAGGAACAGCAGAACGGCGCGGCCTGGCGCCGGGATGCGGGTGTTGCGAGTCATGGTGTCACTCCCTTCTGATGGATCGAGCGAACGCTGCGAGGCGGGTCGGGAACCAGCAGCACTCGCTGCCGGGTTCGGCGATCGCCAGAGCAATCGATATGCCAACTGTTGCAGAAAATTTGCAATCAATATCGGCAATAGTTTCGCAATGCGTTGCATTTCAAGAGGATTTCGAGGGGAGACAATTTTTCGCTGGGTTCCGGGCTGCACAAGGCCGGAAAAGCCTCCGCGCGGATGCGATCACTATTGAAAATCGCCCCGGATAAATCTTTAAGCAAATGTTTATATTTGGTTTTATTTTTATTCCGCGCTGAAAGGCGCCGAGCACCCGATGCAATCACTCGACGAATCAGCCGACTTCAGCCACTCGGCGCCGGCAGAAAGGCGAGGCAACAATCCTGACGATCACTGCATCGATGCACCGTTTCACAGCAGGCACTCATCAGAATCGACTGCCGATCATCCAGCAAGAGAAACAATCGCAAGACAGTACAATCACTTACGTACAATGTTTCGTACTGGTGCGTGTCTCGCGCGATCAATGAGCGCTCGTCTTCCATGCCTGGATGGCTCTGGACCCGGTTTCAAGCCCTGAAAGGATATCGATCGAGGACAGATGGATGCGCGCAGTATCTGATGCCCAAATTCATCTCCAGCCTCTGAAATCCGCCGCATCTGGAACACAGCGCACCGTTCTGGCGCTCCAATTCAGAGCATTTGTACGAATTTCAGGCTCGCTGAATCAGCAGCGGCAGCCTCGCGTCAACCGCGCCGATATGGCGTCCGCCGTCGGCAGCAACGACCCGACAAGTAAAAACCCAGGAAAACCAACAATTTCACAAAATGATTGCATGTTGATCGCATTTTTTGACGAAACGATGGCACGTGGCTTGCGATGATCCTGGCGTGCCGCCACCACCCGGCGCACCGATCTGACCGATTTCGAGTCCGCAGTTTTCACCGTCCGTCCATCCGCCGCGCCAGCCGCGTCGCAAACCCGCCAGGAGCCGATCCATGCCCGCAGTCACCACCACCCCCACCAAGAAAGGCGACTTCTTCGTCGATTACGAGGAGAAGGTTTTCGAGGACGTGAAGGCCAAGCCCGGCGAGAAAGCGCTGGTCACTTTCCACACCGTGGCTTTCGAAGGCTCGATCGGCCTGGTCAACATCCTTCAGGCCAAGCGCCTGCAGCGGAAAGGCTTCGAGACCTCGATCCTGCTGTACGGCCCCGGCGTGACGCTCGGCATCCAGCGCGGCTTTCCGACTATTGGCGATGAAGCCTTCCCCGGCGCGCAGAACTTCGCCGGCCAGCTCAATGCCTTCATGGCCGAAGGCGGAAAGGTCTACTGCTGCCGCTTCGCGCTGCAGATGCTGTACGGGCACGGGGAGCACTCGCTGCTGCCGGGCATTCGCCCGATCAATCCGCTCGATGTGCTGGACCTGTGCCTGATGCATCGCGAAGGCGCGTTCGTCATCCACACCTGGACGGTCTGATTCCCGCCGCCCGCTGTTGCTCAAGCCCCACCCGCTGACTGCCGAGCTGCGAGCGCTTCCCCAATGCGTGCAGCTCCCGGTCAGCCGGGTGGTGGCGTTTTCGATACATCCCACAGCGCATTCCGCAGCACCTAGAACGGACCTCCGTCATGCCCGCCAAGAACATCGTCCGAGTCGCCGCAGCCCAGCTGAACCCGGTGCTCGACTCCGCGACCGGCACCGTCGACAAGGTGTTGAAAGCGATCACCGACTCTGCCCGCGAGGGCGCGCAGCTGATCGTGTTCCCGGAAACGGTGGTGCCGTACTACCCCTATTTCTCGTTCGTCACGCCAGCGGTTTCGATGGGCGCGACGCATCTCAAGCTGTACGAAGATTCGCCGACCATTCCCGGCCCGGTCAGCGATGCCATTGCAGCGGCCGCGAAAGCCGCCGGCATCGTCGTGGTGCTCGGCGTCAACGAGCGCGATCACGGCACCTTGTACAACGCCCAGGTGATCTTCGACGCCGACGGCCGTTTGCTGCTCAAGCGCCGCAAGATCACTCCGACCTATCACGAGCGCATGGTCTGGGGCATGGGCGATGGCTCCGGTCTGAAGGTGGTCGATTCGGCCGTCGGCCGCATCGGCGCGCTGGCCTGCTGGGAGCACTACAACCCGCTGGCCCGCTACGCCTTGATGGCGCAGCACGAGGAAATCCACTGCTCGCAGTTTCCCGGTTCGCTGGTCGGCCCGATCTTCGCCGATCAGATGGAAGTGACCATGCGCCACCACGCGCTGGAATCCGGCTGCTTCGTGGTCAATGCCACCGCCTGGCTGACACCTGAGCAGAAACGCGCGCAGGCACCGACGCCAGAGCTGGAAAAGGCCTTTGCCGGCGGTTGCTACACCGCGATCATCACGCCCGAAGGCCGCCACGTGGTCGAGCCGCTGCGCGATGGCGAAGGCCTGCTGATCGCCGACTGCGACATGGCGCTGATCACCAAGCGCAAGCGAATGATGGATTCGGTCGGCCATTACGCGCGCCCGGAACTGCTGAGTCTGGTGATCGATGCCCGCGCCACCGCGCCCGTTTCAGGCTTGCCGGCACCGGACGCGGCAATGCCGCTGAGCGTCGCCGAAACGCAGCCGCTCGATGCGCCAAGCTCAGACCGCGTCATCTCCCTGCCCGACGCTCGCAAGGCGGCGCTGCGCTGATTCTTGCTTCAAGCCCCTTGTTAATCACTCAGGAGCCGTCCATGGAAACCGCCAACACGTCGCAGCTGCTGACCGAACTGCAATCGCAGGGTCTGCGTCTGGCTGATGCTTCCGCCGGCGCGCCCAGCCGCCGTGGCGGTGCCGGCCCGAGCGACCACAAGGCGGTGACCATCGACGGCCGCACGATCATGGTGCCGGTGCATTCGGCAGGCGCGATGGAATCGGCCTACGAGATCGGCGCGCCCGGTGCTGACGGCAAGGCGGTGCTTAAGCGCAACACAATCCCGATCAAGGAAATCTCGTTCCCGAAGCAGCCGCGCTTCTACAAGATGCAGACCTTCGACGGCATTCCGTACTGGAAGATCGCCACCCTGCACGGCGCCGACGTGCTGGCGACCACCGTGCTGCAGACCTGCGTGCGCTACGGCCGTAGAGCGACGTCCTGCCAGTTCTGCGCGATCGGCGAATCGCTGGCCGCCGGCCGCACGATCAATCGCAAGACGCCGGAGCAGCTCGGCGAAGTGGCTCGCGCGGCGATGCTGCTCGATGGCATCCAGCACATGGTGATGACTACCGGCACACCGAATTTCACCGATCGCGGCGCCGAGATTCTTTGCGAGTCCGCCTTCGGCGTGAAGGCCGCTACCGTCGCTCATGCCGGCTTCGCCGGAGGGCTGCCGATCCAGGCGCAGTGCGAACCGCCGGACGGCGCGCGCTGGTACCAGCGCATGAAGAACGCCGGTGTCGACACGCTGGGCATGCACATCGAAGCGGTCACTCAATCGGTGCGCGAGCGGATCATGCCGGGCAAGGCCACAGTCGACATCGAGCAGTACCTGACCGCGTTCGACGACGCCGTGCAGGTGTTCGGCCGCGGCCAGGTGTCGACCTACATCCTGTACGGCCTCGGCGATACCCGCGAGGCGGTACTTACGATGAGCGAGAAGCTCATCGCGCTCGGCGTCTATCCGTTCGTGGTGCCGTTCGTGCCGATCCACGGCACGCCGCTGCAGGACCAGCGCTCGCCGAATCCGATCGAGATGCGCGAGCTGCTGGAACCGCTCGGCAAGATGCTGGTCGCCGGCGGGTTGAAGTCCGCCGACATCAAGGCCGGCTGCGGCAAGTGCGGCGCCTGCTCGTCGCTGTCGGCCTATGAAAAGGCCTGAGGCCATGACTGCCGCCGACTGGATTCCCGCCTGCGCCGCCAGCGAAACCGTCGCCGCGTATCGGCCGGTGGAGTACCGCGTGAAGCTGGCGACCGAAGACTGGGAGCTGCGCGACGCCCGTGTACTGCGCCGCGCCGTGTTCTGCGCCGAGCAGCGCCTGTTCGACTTCACCGATGCCGACGACATCGACGACGACGCCAGCGCGCTGACCCTGGTCGCCGTGTCCTGCATCCACAGCATGGCCGAGGACGTGGTCGGCACGGTGCGCGTGCACGCACTAGGCGACGATGTCTGGCAGGGCTCGCGGCTCGCCGTCCGTCGCGACTATCGCGGCCAGGCCTGGCTCGGCAGCGAGCTGATCCATCTCGCGGTGAGTCTGGCGCATGCGCGTGGCGCGCGACGCTTTGTCGCCCAGGTGCAGCAGCAGAACGTGGCGCTGTTCGAGCGCCTGCACTGGCGCTCGATCGAAGCCATCGAACTGCGTGGCCGGCCGCACATGCGGATGGAAGCGGATCTCGCCCACTACCCGCCGTGCACGACCGTCGAACTGGGTTTCCTGACCACCTTGCGGAGTGCTGCGTGACCGACAGCCTCGACAGCCTGATCGCCCAATTGCGCAGCGGCCGCGGCGTGGCCCACAAGCGCGACATCAGCGCAGTGGTCGCCGCACTCGGCGTCGGTGGCGACAGCGCGATTGCCGTCGGCGACGACTGCGCGGCGATTCCCGATCCTTCCGGCAGTGGCTGGCTGCTGCTGGCGATCGAAGGTTTTCTGAGCGAGTTCGTCGAATGCGAACCGGTGTTCGCCGGCTGGTGCGGCGTGATGGTCAACGTCTCCGACATCTACGCAATGGGCGGCCGGCCGATCGCCGTCGTCGACGCGATCTGGAGCCGCGATACGCTGCATGGCGGCGCAATCCTCGAAGGCATGGCGGCGGCCTCGAAGGTCTACGGCGTGCCGGTGGTCGGCGGGCACTCGAATGCGCGGGCCGGCAACGAACAACTGTCGGTCGCGATCCTCGGCCGCGCCAAAGCCTTGCTGAGCAGCTTCGAAGCGAAGCCCGGCGACGTGCTGATTTCGGTCGTCGATCTGCGTGGCGGCTATCGCCAGCATTTCTCGAACTGGGATGCCGCCAGCGGCAGCGATCCCGAACGCCTGCGCGGCGATCTGGAAATCCTGCCGAAGCTCGCCGAAGACAAGCTCTGCTGTGCAGCGAAGGACATCAGCAATGCCGGCCTGCTCGGCACCGTGCTGATGCTGCTCGAATGCTCAGGCGTCGGCGCTGAAGTCGATCTCGACCAGGTGCCGATGCCGGCCGATGCCGACCCGACGCGCTGGCTGCTGCAGACCTTCCCCAGCTACGGCTTCGTGCTGGCCGTGCGGCCGAGCCGGGTCGACGAAGTGCTGGCCCGCTTCCATGCACGCGACCTGTCGGCATCGGCCATCGGCCGCTGCACGGCCTCGCGTCAACTCCACTTGAGCGAAGACGGCGACACCGCGCTGGCCTGGGATTTCAACGATGAAGCGCTGATTGGCTGTGGGCCAGATGCCACGCCCCACGGTTCATCCGAATCACTCCTTTCCAATCTGGTGCCCTCTCATGCCTGAAGTCCGCTTCGAAGTCCGCTGGCCCGACGACTCCACTTCACTGTGCTACTCGCCGTCGTCAACGATCCGCGACTACTTCAATCCCGGGCAGCCATATCCGCTCAAGGTCTTCGTGCGCCTGAGCCAGGCCGCACTGAATCACGCCAGCGAGCGCGTGCGCCAGCGCTATGGCTTTGCCTGTTCGAGCGCGGCGCAGCAGCTTTCCGAAATCGAACGTCGAGCCATGGCCTATGCGGCCAGCACCGACGCCACCGTCACCGTGCTGCGCTTCGAATAAGCGCCAGCACCCATCCCTGCCCGGAACACGATGAACGACATGACCCGCCATCTCCCAGCCAATCCCCAGCCCACCCCCCTGACGAACCACTATCCCGTCATCGTCATCGGTGGCGGCCAGGCCGGCCTGTCGGCGAGCTGGCATCTGAAGCAGCGCGGCATCGCCCATGTCGTGTTCGAGAAGAACCGCATCGCTTATGAATGGCGCGAACGCCGCTGGGATTCGTTCTGCCTGGTGACGCCGAACTGGCAGTGCACCCTGCCGGGCTTCCCGTACCAGGGCAATGATCCCTACGGCTTCATGCTCAAGGACGAAATCGTCGCCTACCTCGAAGCCTTCGTCGCCAGCTTCGATCCGCCAGTGCTTGAAGGCGTTGGCGTCACCAGACTCAGCCGCAACGACAACGGCGGCGGGGTGAGTTCTTTTGGGGTTTCCACCTCGATCGGCGAATACTCCGCCGACGAAGTGATCATCGCCGTCGGCGGCTATCACCTGCCGACCAAGCCGAAGGCCGCCGAGCGCCTGCCGGCGCACATGCTGCAACTGCATGCGCCGCAGTACCGCAACGCCGATGCGCTGCCGCCGGGCGCGGTGCTGGTGGTCGGCACCGGCCAGAGCGGCTGCCAGATTGCCGAGGATCTGCATCTTGCCGGCCGCAAGGTCCATCTCTGCGTCGGTGGTGCGCCGCGCGCGCCACGCCAGTATCGCGGCAAGGATGCGGTCGAATGGCTGAACCAGATGGGCTATTACGACATCGGCATCCACGAGCATCCGAACAAGGAACGAGTCCGCGCCAAGGCCAACCACTATCTAACCGGCCGTGACGGTGGCCGCGAGATCGACCTGCGCAAGTTCGCCAGCGAAGGCATGGAGTTGTACGGCCGCCTGAACGACATCGTCGGCACCAGGCTGAGCTTGAAGCCGGACCTCGAACAGAATCTCGATTCGGCTGACGCGACGCTGGAATCGATCAAGGACACCATCGACGCCTACATCGCCAAGGCCGGTATCGACGCGCCGACCGAACCGCGTTATGTGCCGGTCTGGAAGCCTGCGGCCGAGCGAACTGAACTGGACTACAGCGCGGCAGGCATCACCAGCGTGATCTGGTGCATCGGCTACAAGGCCGACTTCAGCTGGGTCGACGTTCCGGTCTTCGACGGCCGCGGCTATCCCGGTCATGACCGCGGCATCACCACCGTCCCTGGCCTCTATTTCCTCGGTCTGCCCTGGCAGTACACCTGGGGCTCGGGCCGCTTCTCCGGCGTGGCGCGCGATGCGGCGCATCTGGTCGAGCGCATTGCTTCGAGGCTGTATACGGCACCGCGCGCGACGGCCGGGTTGAATGCGCTGGCCTTGGGTTCCTAGGCCAGCCGCTGATGGAAGCGCAGGAAGGCGTCCAGCACTGCCTCCGGCGCTTCGGTCTGCGGGTAATGGCCGATGCCTGGCAGCAAGCTGACATCGGGATTCGGAATCAGCTTCCGGTAGCGCTCGACCATGTGCGCGCCCGAGATCGGATCGACCGCGCCATCGATCACGTGCAGCGGCACCACCGTGGTCTGCAGCGCGCCGACCCAGCGGTCGCGATTGGCGCGCCGCTCGAGGATGTAGCGAATCAGCCGGTGCAGCTTGCGATGGCCGTTGTCATGCGCGAGCAGCGACCAGAACACCTTCGACTCTTCAGCTGAGGGTTTGGTCTGTGGCCCGAACACCAGCGCAAAGCTGGGCATGAAGCGCTGCTCGGTCATCACTGCGGCCACCAGCGGTCCGAGCATCGACAACAGCAGTTTCTGCGCGCGCGAGGCGCGATGGGTTTCCGGAAACAGGCCGCCGTTGAGCAGCACGCAGGAAGCGATTTCCAGCGAGGCATCGCCGGCCGCGCGGCGCGCGGCATCACGGGCCAGCAGTTCCTGCGCGACGGTATCGCCGACGTCGTGGGCAAGCAGGTGCACGCGCCGGACGCCGCGATCGCGCAGCAGCGCTTCGGCGATATCGGCCTGTATCGTGATCGGATAATCCTGGCCGGCAGGCTTCGCGGAGAATCCGTAGCCGAGCATGTCGAAGGCCAGCAGATGCCCGAAGCTCATGTTCAAGCCGGCCCAGATCGGGTACCAGTCGAACGACGCGGTCGGGAAACCGTGCAGGCACAGCAGGGAAGCATCCTCGTCGCTTGCCGTACCGGCTTCGCGGACGAAGATCGGCTGGCCCTGATGCTCGAAGCGCAGGCCATCACTTCGCCATTGCGCCAGCGCGGCGAGGCTCAGGCCCGGGCAGGCGGTCACGTCCGGTACGAGGGATCGACCTTGTCGAGCTTACGCAGCAGGCCCGGCCAGACCAGACCGGCACCCTGGCCGCGCGTCGCTTCCTGGAGCTGGCGCATGCCGCCGTCGAGGATGTTCTGCGGAATCATCAGCAGATTGTCGACATTGGCGCCGCCCGCGCCCATCGCCCGCACCTGGATGTTGCAAGCGCTTTCGAAGATGTACATCGCCACCCAGGCCTCGGCCACCGAACTGCCGACGGTCAGCAGGCCGTGGTTCTTCAGCATCAGATAGGTGTTGCTGCCGAGATCGCGAACCAGGCGCGGCCGCTCGTCCTCGAGCAGGGCTACGCCTTCGTAGTCGTGATAGCCGAGCGAGGACATCACGAAGATCGACTGCTGCGAGATCGGCAGCAGGCCTTCCTTGCGCGCCGACACGGCCACGCCATTGGCCGAATGGACGTGCAGCACGCAGTGCGCGTCCTCGCGCGCCGCGTGCACGGCGCTGTGGATGACGAAGCCGGCCGGGTTGATCGGGTATGGCGATTCCAGCACCTGACGACCTTCGAGATCGACCTTGACCAGACTCGACGCCGTGATCTCGTCGAACAGGAAGCCGTAGGGGTTGATCAGGAAGTGATGCTCAGGGCCCGGCACCCGCGCCGAGATATGGGTGAATACCAGATCGCTCCAGCCGAACATCGCGACCAGCCGGTAGGCGGCCGCGAGATCGACTCTCAGCTGCCATTCCTCGGGCGATACCTTGCTGCGGACTTCCGGGATTTCCAGTTTCTCGTGGGCAGTCATGGCGGTCTCCTCATTCGTTGCCGTGCGTCTTAAGTGATTGGACGATGCCATAGCCACAGCAAAACGGGCAGTCAGGGTGAACCTGAAGCCCGTCCGGGACCATCGATGCTGATCGACTTACGCGGTAGCTTCCAGCACCCGTGACGTCGAACGGCTGCGGCCGCTGACCTTGGCCAGCGCGTTCAGCAACAGTTCGACATGGCGCTCGCTGCAGCTCTGGCCCATCAGGCCGATGCGCCAGACCTTGCCGGCGAAATCGCCGAGACCAGCGCCGATCTCGACGCCGTGATCGTTGAGCAGCTGGCCGCGGCCGGCCGCATCGTCGACACCCTCGGGAATCCACACCGAATTCAGCTGTGGCAGGCGCTCGCCCTTCGGCACCACATAGCGGAAGCCGAGATCTTCCAGACCTTCGGCGAGCAGCGCATGGACGCGCGCATGACGCGCCCAGCTTAGCTCCAGACCTTCCTCGTGCAGCATGCGCAGCGCTTCGTGCAGGCCGAACAGTGCGTTGACCGGCGCCGTGTGATGGTAGGTGCGGCGCGCCGTGGCGTTGCCGCCGCTGCCCCAGTAGCTCATCACCAGCGCCAGATCCTGGAACCAGGACACCACCGGCGTCTTGCGTGACCTCACGGCATCGATTGCCGCCGCCGAGTAGGTCACCGGCGACAGGCCCGGTGGTGCCGAGAGGCACTTCTGGGTCGCCGAATAAGTGGCATCGATGCCCCAGGCATCGACTTCCAGCGGCACGCCGGCCAGCGAGGTCACCGCATCGCAGAGGCTCAAGGCGCCATGGGCACGGGCAATCGCCGCGATCGCCTTGGCATCGCTCAGCGCACCGGTCGAGGTTTCCGCCTGCACGAAAGCGACGACCTTGGTGCCCGGATGGGCCTTCAGCGCAGCTTCGACATCGGCCGGATCGACGGCACGGCCCCAGGGCGCGTTCACCTTCACGACCCTGGCACCCGCCCGCTCGGCCATCGAGCAGATGCGGCCCCCGAATACGCCGTTGACACAGACGATAATGGTGTCGCCCGGCTCGACCAGATTGACGACACTGGTTTCCATGCCGATGGAACCCGGTGCCGAGATCGCGAAGGTCAGGTCGTTGGCGGTGCGGAAAGCCGCGCGCAGCAGCAGCTTGATCTCGTCCATCAGGCGGACGAATTCCGGATCGAGGTGACCGATGGTGCCCTGCGCCGCCGCGGCCAGCACCCGAGGGTGAACGTCGGACGGACCAGGCCCCATCAGCACCCGCTTCGGGGCGGTGAAACCGCCGATCACCGGCACCGTGGCCGTCATCAGGGAAGTCGCGTCGAATGGGGTGTTGCTCATCGGATGACCTGCCGCCGTCGCGGCTGTTGGAAATAGGCTTTTATTAACCGAAACAATCGCGTGCAGCGCGTTTCGGACGCGCAGTACATGCGCGTCGTCCCTGTCCGTCAAGAATTTTGTGATCGGCGGGGGGCGCTGGCTTCGGCTGCAGATAGCCGGCAAGCGCCGCGGCAACGCTTGGAAAGCGCTCGCGCATCCGGCATCGTCGCGGCACTCAAGGAGATGCCCGATGGCGAAAGCCGCCCCCTACTTCACGCCCCAGACCTTCGCCTTCCTGCGCGCGCTGGATGCGAACAACAGCCGCGAGTGGTTCACCGCCAACAAGCCGGCCTACGAGCAGCACGTCAAGCTGCCGTTCCTGCGCCTGATCGGCGATCTCGCGGTACCGCTGAAAGCGATCAGCCCGCACTACATCGCCAACCCGAAGCCGGTCGGCGGTTCGATGTTCCGCATCCATCGCGACACCCGCTTCGCCGCCGACAAGACGCCATACAAGCCCTGGGCGGGTGCGAGCTTCTATCACCAGGCGACGCGCGCGGTGATCCGCGGCGGCGATGCCGATCAGGGCACGATGGGCCGACTCGACGCGCCAGGCTTCTACATCCACATCAAGCCTGGCGACAGCTTCTGCGGCGGCGGCATCTGGCATCCACAACCGGAAACCCTGAAGCGCATCCGCACCTACCTGGTCAACAACCCGGCGAGCTGGAAAGCGGCGACCCGCTCAGCCGCCTTCCGCAAGGCCTTCGGCGAGTTGGGCGGCGACAGCATGAAGCGCGTGCCGCTCGGCTACGACCCGGCTCACGAGCTGATCGAGGACATCAAGCGCAAGGACTACATCGCTTCGGCGGCGCTGGCCGACGACATCCTGCTAGCGCCCGACCTGCTGAAGCGGCTGGTCAAGCATTACGCGCAGGTCGGCCCGCTGGTCGACTGGCTTTGCGGGGCACTGGATCTCGATTACTGAGGAGGTCACGAACGTTCGCCGCGGGGTGTGATGGCCGCAGACGAACGGCGGAAGCTCAGGCCGCGATCTGCAGCGCCGGATGGAACAGCGCCAGGAAGCGGCGCCGTGCCGAAAGCGGCACCCGGCGCTGCTGCAGGGCGTTGTCGAGATCGTCGGCGAGGATGCTGAGCGCATGGCCGTCGGCGGCATGCTGGCGGCCGCTATCGCTGGCCGGCACGAACGGGAAGCTGCGCTGCGGGCCGCCAGCCAGCCAGCTGAAGTGACGCACCAGCATCAGGCGCAGACGCACGATGTTGATGCCACTGAAGTGGTGATTGATGCGGACGTCGGCGGCGACAATTCCGATGTAGTGCTCGACGATGTCGGCAATGCCGGACTCACCGCCCAGCGTCGCGTAAAGCGTCGGCTCTCCGCGACGACCGGCAGCGCGCGCCGCAGCGCACAGCGAGTCGAAGCCGTAGATGGCGTGACGGGTGTTGATGGTCCTGTACATGACGATTGCTCCTTGCCTGCATACCGCTCAGGGCACGCAGCTTCCACGAACTACATGAACGGACGGCGACGGCAGTAGCGCCACCATCGAATGCACTGCAAAAGGCGCGCCGGCCTGCGGCAGCCTCGGGTCAGCGTGCGCCGGGCACAGGCCGACAGCGGGCGACGCAGCAGCGGCGCCTCGGCATTCGGCAGCGGTCTGGCAGCAGGTTCATGAGCGAATCGGAGTCTCGAAGCGAATAAAGCGGGAAAGCAGCCCTTGGCGACGACCGCGACCTGCGCCGACGGCCCCGAGCAGCTGCGCGCATCCTGAACAAGGCCAATGCGCGCGTGAAGCCCTTTTGCGATCCAAGCTCAGATCGTTTGCGCGCTCCCTGGGGAAGGCCGCCCGGCCCCCTGCCAGTGGCCGGCATCGACACCGGCGATTGCTCGATCGTCAGCAGCGGCTGCTGCATCCGGCGCAGCTCAGCCCGCCGTCGCCGCGAGCACCGGGAGTATCGTCCGCGACGGTGCCAGCATGCCCAGGCGCCGCTCGAGTTCAGCGACCACCGCCGACAGCTCCGAGGCCGTCAGCAGCAGCTGGAACTGCGTGCGTCGCCGTCGTCCGCGCACCCGCTCGCGCTGGCTGCGATAGGGCGCACTGCCGCCGGCATGCTCGACGACCAGCTCGTGCCAGCCCTGCGGCAGCATGCAGGCGGCGAGCGCATCGGCGACCCGCTCGGCCAGCTCGGCTTCGACGGTCATCATCAGCATCAGCGTCGGCTTGTTCATGCGACGGCCTCGGAGCGCGGGAATGCGAAGCGGCGATACAGCAGCGGCAGCAGGATCAAGGTCAGCAGGGTCGAGCTGACCAGGCCGCCGATGACGACGATGGCCAGCGGCCGCTGGATCTCGGAACCCGGACCGGTGGCGAACAGCAGCGGCACCAGGCCGAGCGCGGCGATCGCCGCGGTCATCACCACCGGCCGCAGACGGCGCAGGGCGCCGGCCATCACTGCCTCGTGCAGGCTCATGCCATCGGCCCGGAGCTGGTTGAAGCAGGTGACCAGCACGATGCCGTTGAGCACGGCGATGCCGAGCAAGGCGATGAAGCCGACCGAGGCCGGCACCGACAGGTATTCGCCGCTGGCCGCCAGCGCGAATACGCCGCCGATCATCGCGAACGGGATGTTGAGCAGGATCAGCGCCGCCTGGCGCAGCGAGCCGAAAGTCGACAGCAGCAACAGGAAGATCAGGAAGATCGCGATCGGCACCACGATCGACAGCCGCTGTGCCGCACGCTGCTGGTTCTCGAACTCGCCACCCCAGCTCAGCGCATAGCCCGGCTCCAGCGGCACGGCTGTAGCCACCCTGGCCTTTGCTTCCTCGACAAAGCCGACCAGGTCGCGGCCACGGACGTTGGCGATCACCACGACATTGCGATTGCCCAGCTCGCGATTGACCTGCACCGGGCCCTCGATGCGTTCGAGCCTGGCCACCGTCGACAGCGGCACGCTCTTGCCATTGGGCAGCGCGATCGGCAGCGAATCGAGTAGTGACGGTGTCAGGCGCAGGCTTTCCGGCCCCTTCAAGGTCAGCGCCAGGCGGCGACCTTCGCGGTGAATGGTGCCGACCCGCGTACCTTCGATCTGGGCCCGCAGCAAGTTCTCGATGGCATCGACCGACAGGCCGTGACGACCGGCCTCGGCGGCATCGACGGCAATGCGCAGGTACTGCACGCCAGTGTTCGCCGTGTAGTAGACGTCCTGGGCGCCGTCCAGGCCGCGCAGCTGGCTGGCGATCGCTTCCGCCCTGCCGTTCAGTGTGGCCAGGTCCGGCCCGAAAATGCGGATCGCGACATCGCCGCGAACGCCGAGGATCATTTCCGAGACGCGCATCTGGATCGGCTGGGTGAAGGCGTAGGCGATGCCCGGGAAATCGGCGAGCAGCTTGCGGATCTCGTCGGCCAGAACCTCCTTGTCCGGGTTGCGCCACTCGGCCTGCGGCTTGAGCGCCAGGAAGGTATCGGTCTGGTTCAGACCCATCGGGTCGAGACCGATCTCGTCGGCGCCGGCGCGGGCGACCACCATCGCCACTTCCGGCACCCGCGCCAGCAGCGCGGTCTGGAAACGGCTGTCGATCGCCAGCGAGGCATCGAGACTCACCGAGGGCAGCTTTTCCAGCTGCACGATCATGCTGCCTTCGTCCATGGTCGGCAGGAAGGTCTTGCCGATGCGGGTGTAGACGACAGCCGCTGCGACCAGCGCCAGCAGCGCCCCGCCGACCACCACTGCCGGCTTCCCGAACGCGGCCTGCAGTGCCGGCTCGTAAAGCGCGTGCAACTTGCGGATGATCCAGGGCTCGGCGTGCTCGCCGTCGTGCAGCAGCTTCGAGGCGATCACCGGGATCACGGTCAGCGACAACAACAGCGACGAGGCCAGCGCGAAGACGATGGTCAGCGCCACCGGCGCGAACAGCTTGCCCTCGAATCCCTGCAGAGTCAGCAGCGGCAGGAACACCAGGATGATGATGACGATGCCGACGGTGATCGGCCCGGCCACCTCGCGCACCGCCCGAGCGATCTGGTAGGCGCGCGGACGGCCGGCATCGGGCACCGCGAGACGGGCGACGATGTTCTCGACCACCACCACCGCGGCATCGACCAGCATGCCGATGGCGATTGCCAGGCCACCAAGGCTCATCAGGTTGGCGCTCAGGCCGAAGGCGCGCATCAGCAGGAAGGTGCTCAGCGCCGACAGCGGCAGGATCAGCGCCACCGCCACCGCTGCACGGAGATTGCCGAGGAAGGCGACCAGCAGGACCAGCACCAGCACCACGGCTTCGATCAGCGACTTCGACACCGTGTCGACGGCGCGGGTGACCAGGTCGCCACGATCGTAGAAGGTTTCGATGCGCGTGTCCGGAGGCAGTTGCCGCTGCAACTCTGCGATCTTCGTCCGCACGCCGTCGACCACTTCGCGGGCATTGGCACCGCGCAGGCCAAGCACCAGGCCTTCGACGGTCTCGCCACGGCCATCGCGGGTGACGCCGCCGTAGCGGGTCATCGAGCCCAGACGCACCTCGGCGATGTCGCCGATCCGCACGACATTGCCGTCGGCGGTGGTACTGACCACGGTCGCGCGGATATCGTCGAGCGTGCGCAGGCTGCCCTCGGCGCGCACCAGCAGGGTTTCCTCCCCCTCGACCAGGCGCCCTGCCCCGTCGTTGCGGTTGTTGCTTGCCAGCGCGGCCTGCAGCACCTCGAAGGCGACACCACGGGCGGCCATCGCTTCCGGGCGCGGCACCACCTCGTAGCTTTCGACCATGCCGCCGAGCGCGTTGACATCGGCCACCCCGGGCACGGTGCGCAGCGCCGGGCGGATCACCCAGTCGAGCAGGCTGCGGCGGGCGGTCATCGACAGCGTGTCGCTCTCGACCGTGAACATGAACATCTCGCCGAGCGGCGTGGTCAACGGCGCGACCCCGCCGGCAACTCCCGGCGGCAGGTCGGCCATCACACCGTTCAGGCGCTCGGCGACCTGGTTGCGCGCCCAGTAGATGTCGGTGCCCTCGACGAAGTCGACGGTGATGTCGGCAAGTCCGTACTTGCTGGTCGAGCGCAGCATCGACTGCTTCGGCAGGCCCAGCATCTCGACTTCCACGGGTGCGGTGATCCGCGATTCGATCTCCTCCGGCGTCATGCCCGGCGCCTTCAGGATGATCTTCACCTGGGGGCTGGAGACGTCCGGGAAAGCATCGACCGGCAGCCCGAGCCAGGCCATCACGCCGGCCGCAGTCAGCACCACGGCCAGCATCACGATCGCCAGTGGCCGGCTCAGCGCCGCTTCGATCAGGGTGTTCAGGGGACGGCTCATTCGCCACCGCCGTGGCCGACCCAGGCCCCCTTGATGGCGATCACGCCACTGACTGCGAGTCGGTCCGAGGCCGACAGCGCGCCGTCGACGATGCTGCTGTTGCCGCTGCGGCCGAGGACTTTCACGGTCACGGCGCGGAAGCCGCTGGCGCTGCGCACGAACACGAAGCTGCCGCTCCGGTCGCGAACGATCGCGGCATCGACGACCGCCCAGCCCGCCGCTGCCGCAGTCCGCAGCTCGACCTCGACCGCCTGGCCCGGGCGCAGGCCGTCAGAGCCGGCATCGATCTCGGCGCGGACCTGCACACTCTGGGTGCCAGCGCCGGCATCGCGGCCGACGCTGCGAATCCGGGCTCCGATCTGCTGCGACCCGAGGCGCAGCCGATCACCTATCTTCAGGCTCGCGGCGGCCTCGACCGGCACTTGCACATCCAACCACAGGCGATCGAGCCGGGCGACGCGGAACAGCAGTGCGCCGGCTTCGACGCGCTCACCGACATTGGCCGACTGCGCCAGCACGACACCGTCCTGCGGCGCGCGCAGGGTCAGCGCGGCAGCCACGGAATCACTGCCCTTGCCAGCCAGGTCGGCATCGCCGACTCCGGCCAGGCGCAGACGTTGACGCGCCTCGGCCAACTGGGCCGCGGCCACTTCATGACGGCCTTGGGTTTCCTGCAGGCGCCGCGCGGCGATGATGCCATCGGCGTGCAGCGCGGTATCGCGGTCACGATCGGCCCGGGCCAGACGCTCGGCGGCCTGCAGCTGCACCAAGCCTGACTTCAGCGCGCCGAGATCGGCACTGAACAGCGTCGCCAGCGGCTGGCCGGTGCGCACCGTGTCGCCGGCGGTGACCAGCAGCTGTTCGACCGTGCCGGCCAGCGGCGCGACGACCGCGCGTTCGGCAGTCGGCGGCACCATCACCTTCGCGGCGAAGCGCAGGGTACCGGCTTCGGCGGCAAGCTGCGGGGCTTCGAGGCGGATGCCGAGTGCGGCGAGCTGCACGTCGGTCATCGCGATGTCGCCGGTTGCCGTCTCCACGGCCTGGGCCAACGAGGCGGACAACAGCATTGCCAGCGCCGCGACGACAAGGGAACGGCGGATAGTTGCGACGATCACGGCATGACTCCCTGAATCTGGTTGAAACGGGCGACAGCCCGTCCGTATTCGAGCTCTGCAGCAGCGGCATCGCCGAGCACGGCGCGGGCTCGGGTTTCGATCAACAGGCGTTCGGCCAGTGCGATTTCGCCAACCGCGAAAGCCTTGCCGGCATTCGCCAGTTCGCGCTCGGCCAGGCCAGCGCGCTCACGCAAGCGATCCCGGGCGATCGCCGCGGCTTCGAATTCGTGCTCGGCTTCGTGATGCAGGTATCCGTATTGGCGGCGGCGCAGAGTCAGGTCGCTGCCGGCCTGAGCGGCGACCACGGCGGCGGCGGCTTCGGCACTGCGCGATGCCGCTGCGATGCCGAGCGGAATGCTCAGACCGGCGCCGAGACTGGTGATCGAGGCGTTGTCAGGCCCACCCAGTTCGTTGCGTGCGCCCAGTGTCAGGATCGGATTGCCGCCCCGGCTGCGACGCGCCAGTTCCAATTCGGCCTGCGCGCGCTCGGCATGCGCGATCTGCGGTGCCAGCCAGGGATTGAGGCCATCGGCACGGGCCGTGGCCACGGCTTCATCGAGCCTGGCTGGCAGGCGTTCGAGACCGGTCAGCAAGCGATAGGACAGCTCGGCGTGGACCAGCACGATCTCGGCTTCCTGCAGGCGGGCTTCGCGATCCAGTCGCCAGTCGCGCGCAGGAAGCCGGCCCGCCGGCGCCTGGTCGCCCACGGCGATGCGGCGATCGACAACGGCTTCCAGCGCTTGCGCCGCCGCCAGCGCTTCCTGCGCCTGCTTCAGCCGGGTGCGGGCGATGGCGACGGCCCAGACGCTTTCGCGGACGTCGCCGACGACGCGCAGATCGCGGTTCAGTGCTTCGGCATCGGCCTGCGCTCGCCCGCCCTGCGCCAGCCGGGCGGCGGCCTGCCGCTGGCCGAGCTTCCAGATCGGCAGGTCGAGGCCGCCCTCATACTCCCGGATGCCACCACGACCGAGCGGACCGCTGTCTTGCCAGCGCAAGCCGACCGAAGGATCGCCGGCAATCCAGCTACCTGCGCGGCTGCGCAGCGCGCGCGCCTCCTGGTCTCGCGCATCGACGACCGCGACGGCCGGATCGCGGGCCAGGGCTGCTGCCGCGGCAGCGGCGAGTGACAGCGTGACATCATCGGCAAGCCGGGCGTCGGCCTCGGCCGCCGCATCAACCGATGGGGTCGTCGACGCGACAAAAAGAAGTGCGGCTGCCGATAAACCTTTCCGGATAAACCGGGAATTCATGAACAGCGGCACCATGAGCGACCCTCCATTGACCTCGGAAAGGTAGCCAAGCCTCTATTTCAGAATCATTTTTCAATGATTAATAGAAATTCATAATTCAGACACCTTGTTACAAGGCGTTCATTCGCAAGCTGGTGGCAAGCATCATGGGGACGGCGGGCCGCCCCCTGCCACTGGCAGCCCACGAGAGAAAACGAAATGCGCTTCCTGCTGATCGAAGATGACCAACAGATGGCCGATTACCTGGTGAAAGGCATGCGCGAGGCCGGTCACGTCACCGACCATGCCGCCAGCGGGCGCGACGGGCTGTTCCTCGCTTCGAGTGAAAATTACGACGCGCTGATCGTCGACCGACTGCTGCCGCTGATGGATGGCCTGGCGGTGATCGGCGTGCTGCGCAGCACCGGCCGCAACACGCCGGTGATGATCCTGTCCGCTCTCAACGATGTCGACGAACGTATCCGCGGCCTGCGTGCCGGCGGCGACGATTACATGGTCAAGCCGTTCTCGTTCCAGGAACTGCTGGCCCGGCTGGAAGCGATCGTCCGCCGCGCCCGCCCGGCCCCCGGCGCCAGCAGCGCCGCGCACCGCCTGACCGTGGCCAACCTCGAACTCGATCCGTTGTCGCGCCAGGTGCGCCGTGGCGGCCAGCTGATCGATCTCAAGCCACAGGAATTCCGCCTGCTGGAATTCCTGATGCGCCACGCCGGCCAGGTGGTGACCCGGACGATGATTCTCGAATCGGTCTGGGACTATCACTTCGACCCGCAGACCAATGTCATCGACGTGCACGTCTCTCGGCTGCGGGCGAAGATCGACCGCGACCAGCCGCAGACGCTGATTCACACCGTGCGCGGCGCGGGCTACTGCCTGCGCGAGCCGGAACCGGCCAGCATCTGAGACTCCTTTGCACGCCGAAGATCGACCCGGGATGCACCCGGATGAAGGCCGCCGGCCATGAGAGCCGCCTTGTGGTCACGTTCGCTGTCGGCGCGGATGGCAATGGTCAACGCCGCGCTGACAGTCAGCTTCGCTGCGCTGATGATCCTGTTCCTGTGCTGGCTGGCGGCACGGTTCATGAGCCAGCACGTCGACGACGCCGTGCAGGATGAGATGCACGTGCTGCAGGCGGAATTCGCCATCGATGGCCTGCACGGCATCCAGGGCCTGATCGACCAGCGCCTGATCGCCAACCCTGCGAAGCGTCAGGTCTACCTGCTGGTTGACGCCAGCGGCCGCAAGCTCGCCGGCAATCTTGAGCACTGGCCGCTGCTCCGACCGGATGACCTCGGACGCTCGACGATGCCTTCGATCAGCCCAGGCCCGACCGTACCGGTGCGAGTGCGTGACACGACGCTGGCCGACGGCAGCCGGCTGCTGGTCGGCTTCGACGAGCATGAGATCGATGACGTCGTCGAGGCGCTGGAACGCGCCGCCGCGATTGGCCTGGCGACCACCCTGCTGCTCGGCGCGCTGACCGGCGCGATCACCAGCCGCCTGACGCTGAGTCATCTCGATGCGATCACCCGCACGGCCGGCCGCATCATCGACGGCGATCTCACGCAGCGGGTGCCGCTGCGTGGCAGCCGCGACGAATTCGACCAGCTCGGCCGCACCCTCAACGACATGCTCGACCGCATCGGCGAGCTGATGACGGCGGTGAAGTACGCGACCGAAAGCCTGGCCCACGACCTGCGCTCGCCGCTGGCGCGGATGCGTAACCGCATCGAGGCCGCGAAGCAGACGAGCCTCGACCCGGAAGGGCAGCGGGAACTGCTGGAAACCCTGTCCTCCGAAGTCGACCGGGTGCTGACCGTGTTCGCCTCGCTGCTGCGACTGGCAACGATCGAATCCGGCTCGCTGCGCAGTCACTTCCGGCCGGTGGCGGTGGCGCCGCTGATCGCCGACGCGGTATCGCTGTACGAGGCGCTGGCGGCGGAGCGCGGCGTCGAACTCAGCCTCGGCGAGCTGCCGACCGTCGAGGTCGACGGCGATCGCGACCTGCTGTTCCAGGCAGTCTGCAACCTGCTCGACAACGCGGTGAAGTTCGCGCCCGACGGCGGCAAGGTCGGGGTGAGCGCCGATGTCGAGCGCGGCAAGTTGCGCATCGCGATCAGCGACAACGGGCCCGGCGTACCGGAGGACGAACGCGAGCGCGTCTTCGAGCGCCTGGTCCGCCTCGACACCAGCCGCGGCAGCCCCGGCTACGGTCTCGGTCTGAGTCTGGTCCGAGGCATCGCCGAGCTGCACAGCGGCAGCGCCCGGTTGTCCGAGGGCAAGTCGGGCGGCACCTGCGCGCTGATGGAAATCCCGCTGCGCGCCTGACCCGGGGGCTCAGCCCAGCCGCAGCGCCAGCAGGTCGCGCGAGCGGCGCCAGACGCCGGCGACGATCGCCAGGGTGATGCTGCCGCCGATCAACACCGAGCGCGTCGCGCCGAAGATCGCCGCCGAGGTGCCGGCCTGGAAGGCGCCGAGTTCATTCGAGGAGCTGATGAAGATGCTGTTCACCGCCAGCACCCGACCACGCAGATGATCCGGCGGCATCATCTGCAGGATGGTGCCGCGGATCACCACGCTGATCGAATCGAAGGCGCCGCTGGCCGCCAGCGCCGCCGCCGACAGCCACAGGCTGCGCGACAGGCCGAACACCAGGATCGAGGCGCCGAAGCCGGCGACCGCGATCAGCAGGTTGCGCCAGGCCTGGCGCATCGGCGGATAGCGAGTGCACAGCAGCACGGTGATCATCGCGCCGACCGCCGGTGCTGCGCGCAGCACGCCGAGACCCTGGGCGCCGACCTTCAGCACATCCTCGGCGAACACCGGCAGGATCGCCATGACGCCACCGAACAGCACCGAGAACAGGTCCAGCGAGATCGAATACAGGATGATCTTCGACTGGAACACGAAGCGGATGCCGACGGCCAGGGATTCCCAGATCGATTCCTTCGCTTCCGCGTCGCTGAGCTGCGCCGGTCGCGGCTTGATCCGGGCGTACATCAGGCCCTGCAGCAGCATCAGGGCGCAGACCGCGACCAGGCTGGTCGACAGGCCGACCGCGGCGTACAGGAAGCCGCCGGTCACCGGGCCGAGGATCGCCCCCGCCTGCCACAGCGTGCTGCTCCAGGCGGTGGCGTTGGCGTAGTGCTCGCGCGGCACCAGGAAGCCTTTCAGCGAGCTGACCGCCGGCGTCAGGAAGCCGCGCGCGAGGCCGAGCGCTGCGACCACGCCGTAGCAGCTGGCCAGCAGCACGGTCTGGCTCAAGCTGCCGCGCACCTGCGGCTGCATCAGCCAGGTCAGGAACAGCGAGCCGGCGAAGATGAAGCTCAGCGCCAGCAGCATGATGCTGCGCTTGTCGCGGCGATCGGCGACATGGCCGCCGAACAGCGCCACCGCCATGAACGGCAGCGCTTCGGCGAGGCCGAGCAGGCCGAGCACGAAAGGATCGTGAGTGATCAGGTACAGCTCGTAGGCGATGGCGATTTCCTGCACGGTCATCGCGATCGTGAACAGGAAGCTGCCGGCGATCAGGTTGCGGTATTCGGGGAAGCGCAGTGCCGCGAACGCGTCGGCAGGCGCCGGCGGGGCGGAAGAGGAATCGCTCATGGCACTCGGTCAGTCGGCGTCGGGCACTTCAGCATCGCCAGCAAGCTTCAGCGCCAGCTGGTACAGCGGCTTCTTCGCCGCCCCGGTGATCTCGGCGGCGAGCCTTGCCGCTCGCGACGCCGGCAGCTCGGCGAGCAGCAGGCGCAGCACCCGTTCGGCCTCGCCGTCGTCACCGGCAATCGGTGCGCCTTCGACGATCAGCACAAACTCGCCGCGGCCGCGGTTCGGGTCCTCACGCTGCCAGTCGCGCAGTTCGGCGGCCGGCAGGGTGATGCTCTGCTCGAAGCGTTTGGTCAGCTCGCGCGCCAGGCAGACCCGGCGCTCGGGGCCGAGCACGGCGACCAGATCGTCGAGGCTGTCCTCGATGCGATGCGTCGATTCGTAGTAGATCGCGGTGCGCGGCTCGTGCTTGAGTAGCTCGAAGCTGGCCCGGCGCGCCGCCGACTTGGCCGGCAGGAAGCCGGCGAACACGAAGCGATCGGTGGCCAGACCGGAGACCGACAGGGCGGCGATCGCCGCGCAGGGACCAGGGATGGTCAGCACCGGTCGGCCGGCGGCGCGGGCGGCGCGGACCAGCGCGTAACCGGGATCGGAGATCAGCGGCGTGCCGGCGTCGGAAACCACGGCCAGGGTGCTGCCGTCGGCGAGTTCGCGGATCAGGCCTTCGGCGATCCGCGTCTCGTTGTGGTCGTGCAACGCCACCAGCCCGCCCGGTGGCGTGCGGATGCCGAAGTGGCCGAGCAGCGCCGAAGTGGTGCGGGTGTCCTCGGCGGCGATGCGGCTGACGGCGCCAAGGACCGCCTGCGCGCGCGGCGACAGATCGCCGAGATTGCCGATCGGCGTCGCCACGACGTACAGCGCGCCGGGTTCGAGATTCGCTTCTGTCGGGAGAGTCACAAGGGTCTCCCGACGCGGGTCAACTGCAAAAAGGCCATGTCATACTTTACTTGATGACTTCCCATGACTCCGTCTCCGGGCCGGCCCGGGCTCGCCTGCGGCCTCTGTTGTCGGCTGCGCTGCTGCTGGGGCTGATCGCCTGCAGTTCCTCCGCGCCGCCAATCGTCAACCGTTATCCGGGCAATTACGGGGAGCCGCCCGCAGCGCCGGTAGTGTCGGACAGCGGCACCGTCGCCGACGCCGAAACGGCGCTGGCCCGTGGCGACGCCAGCGCCGCGGCGCGGATGTACCAGGCGGCGGCGGCCGGCGCGACGCCGGAGCAGGCGGCTGACTATCGCCTGCGCGCGGCAGCCGCTTCGCTGACCGCGCGCGACCCGGTGCGCGCCGACCAGATCCTCGACCAGATTCCGGCGCAGACCAGCGATTCCCGCCTGCAGACCCGCTACCGCTTGCTGCGCGCGCAGTCGGCGCTGATGCGCAACGACTCGGCGCGGGCGCTGCGCCTACTGCCGGCCGGCGATCCGGGTGGCGATCCTCAGCTCGCCGAGCGCCAGCTGCTGGTGCGCGCCCAGGCCCAGGCGCGCAGCAACGATCCGCTGGCGATGACCCAGAGCCTGGTGCTGCGCGAACGCTACCTGAACGGCATCGTGTCGCTGACCAGCAACCGCGAGACGTTGTGGAACCTGTTGCAGGGCGCCACCCTCGACGCCGCGACGATGGGTCGCGCCGCCAGCCTGCCGCCGATCAGCCGGGGCTGGCTGGAACTGGCCGCCCTGCACCGCCGTCGCGCCACACTCGGCGAGTTCGATGCCTGGCGCAAGCGTTACCCCAGTCATCCCGGTGAGGAGCGCTTGGCCTCGCTGTATGCGCCGCCTCCGCCGTTGAAGCTGAGTCCGTCGCTGGCGCCAGGCCAGCCTCCGCAGCCAAGTTCACCGTACGCCACGACGTTCGCGGAGCCGGTCCTCGCCCAGCCGACCGGCAGCGCGCCGACTGCGCGCGGCCAGAGTGCTGCCCTGCTGCTCCCGCAGAGCGGGCCGCAGGCAGTATTTGCGGAGGCGCTGCGCGCCGGCTACGCCAGCGCCGCGGCTGCCGCGGGCGCGTCCGAGGCGCGGGTCTACGAGCCGTCCGCCTACGCGCAGGCGATTGCCGACGGCGCTGGCCTGGTGGTCGGGCCATTGCTCAAGGACAACCTGACCGCGCTGGCCCAGTCACCGTCGCTGGCGGTGCCGGTACTGGGGCTGAACTATCTGGATGGCAACCGCAGCGGACCGCCGGGGCTGTACCAGTTCGGTCTGGCGCCCGAGGACGAGGCCCGCGCCGCCGCCGAGGACGCCGCGTCGCGCGGCCTGCGCCGGGCCCTGTCGATGACGCCGGCCAGCGACAGCGGCAACCGCGTGCAGTTCGCCTTCGAGACCCGGCTGCGCGAACTCGGCGGCCAGGTCGTCGAGTCCGGCCGTTACTACGGCGAGCCGCAGTCCTGGTCCGACCCGGTGCGCAAGCTGCTGCGCTATGTGGCGATCGACGACAAGAAGAAAGCCGCCGAGGCTCGCGCCAAGGCCGGCCCCGGGATCGATCCGCAGCGCCGCAACGATTTCGACTTCGTGTTCATCGCCGGCCGCGCCTCCCAGGCCCGCGTTCTGTGGCCACTGTTCCGCTACTACCACGCCGACCGTTCGCCGGTGTACGCGACCGCCGCGGTCAACGAAGGCCAAGGCGACGGCGATCTCGCCGGCATCCGCTTCTGCGACGCACCCTGGCTGCTCGAGGGCAACGGTCCGTTGCAGCCGCTGCGCGACGCCGCGCTGAACGGCCGCAACCGTGACGCCGCGCGCTTCTACGCGTTCGGCGCCGACGCCTGGCTGCTAGCCAGCCGCATCGCCCAGAACGCGCTCCGGCCCGGCGACCTGATTCCCGGCGCCACCGGCGTGCTCGGCGTCGAAGCCAACGGCGCGATCCGCCGCAAGCTGGTCTGCGCCCGGATGACCAACGGCGGCGATCCGACCGTGCTGCCGCCGCCCGGCGCCGACCCGGCCGTCGACGTCGCGCCGTGAACTGGCTGCGCGGTGCCGACGCCGAAACGCGGGCACTGCGCCACCTGGAACGCCAGGGCCTGAAACTGGTCGCGCGTAACTGGCGCTGCAAGGGTGGCGAACTGGACCTGGTGATGCGCGACGGCGACGCGCTGGCGATCGTCGAAGTCCGCAGCCGAGGACGCAGCGACTACGGCAGCGCGCTGGAATCGGTCGATGGCCGCAAACGCGGCCATCTCGTCCACGCCGCCCGGCTGTTCCTTGCAGCTCACGCCGAACACGCGCAGCGGGAAATCCGCTTCGACGTCGTCGCCCTCGATGGCGACCAGCTGCACTGGCTGAAGGCCGCCTTCGATGCCGACGCCTGATCCGGAACTTGCCGCCCCCGCCGCTCGCCGACTGCGGGCGCTGCTGCCGCCGGATCGCCTGCTGCTCGACCCGGCGGACCGGATCGCCTACGGCTACGACAACAGCCGCCGGGTGGCGATGCCGCAGGCGGTCGCCCTCGCCGCCAGTGCCGACGAGGTGCAGGCAGTCATCGACTGTTGTCGCAAGCATGAGATCCCGCTGATCGCTCGTGGCCGCGGCACCAACACCACCGGGGCGACGGTGCCGATCCACGGCGGTGTGGTGCTGTCGCTGGAACGGATGAACCGTGTGCTGCGCGTCTCGCCCGGCGATCGCCTGCTCGAATGCGAAGCCGGCACGCTCAATGGCGACGTGCAGAAGGAAGCCGCGAAGCACGGCCTGTTCTGGGCACCGGACCCGACCAGCGCGGCGTACTCGACGGTCGGCGGCAACCTCGCCTGCGGCTCCGGCGGGCCGCGCGCGGTGAAGTACGGCACCGCCCGCGACAGCGTCCTCGGCCTGCGCGCGATCGCCGGCAACGGCGCGCCGCTCAAGACCGGCTGCTACACGACCAAGGGCGTGGTCGGCTACGACCTGACCCGGCTGCTGATCGGCTCCGAAGGCACCCTGGCGGTGATCACCCAGGCGGCGCTGAAACTGCTGCCGAAGCCGGAAACGACGCGAATGCTGCGTGCCGCCTACCGCGATGTCGAAGCCGCCGCCGCCGCCGTCGCCCGGCTGATGGCGCAGCCGGAAACCCCGAGCGCGCTGGAATTCCTCGACGCCGACGCCGTGCAGCTGGCGCAGGCCTATCGCGACTGCGGCATCCCGGCCGACTGCGGCGCGCTGCTGCTGATCGAATGCGACGGCAGCCGCGCCGGCATCGCTGCGGTGGTCGCAGCGATCAGCGCCGCTGCCGGCGGCGACGGCCTGCTCGACCTGCGCGCCGCGCGCAGCGAAGCCGAGGCCGAAGACCTGTGGGCGGCGCGCAAGGCGCTGTCGCCAGCGCTGCGTTCACTGGCACCGAAGAAGGTCAACGAGGACGTCGCCGTGCCGGTGACCCGGCTGCCGGAACTGATCCGCGGCGTCGCCGCCCTGTCGAAGCAGTACGGCATCCGCATCGTCTGCTTCGGTCACGCCGGCAACGGCAACATTCACGTCAACCTGCTCGCCAACCCCGATGATCCGGCCCAGATGGCGGTTATCGAGCCCTGCCTGCACGCGGTGTTCCGGCTGGTGCTGGGGCTGGAAGGCACGCTGTCCGGCGAGCACGGCGTCGGCATCGACAAGCGGGCCTACGTGGCCTGGGAAATCGAGGCCCCGACCCTGGAGATGATGCAGGCCGTGAAGCGGACCTTCGATCCGGCCGGCATCCTCAATCCGGGCAAGGCCATCCCTGCCCGATCCGCCTGAGAACAAGACGATGGCCGCCAGCCTGAAGGATTTGATGAACGCGCCGATGCGCCCCGGGCGGCTCGACTGGATCGGTCTGCGGCCTGAGCGTCGCGCGCCGTTGCAAGCGATGGATCGCGTCGATGTGGTGATCGGCGGTGGGCTGGTCGGCGATCACTACACAGGCCCGGTCGATGCGAAGCGCATGGTGTCGATGATCCAGGCCGAGCATCTGCTCGCGGTCGCCGGCATTCTCGGCCTGGCCGAGGTCACGCCGTTCATGACCCGTCGCAATCTGGTCGTTTCCGGGCTCAACCTGCTGGCGCTGAAGGGCCGGCAGTTCACCATCGGCGATGCGCTGTTCGAGTTCACCGGCCCCTGCGCGCCCTGCTCGCGGATGGATGAAAATCTCGGCGCCGGCGGCTTCCAGGCGATGCGCGGCCACGGCGGCATCATCACCCGCGTGCTGCGCGGCGGAACGATCCAGGTCGGCGACTCCGTCGTGGTGCTCGACGTCGCCTGAGCGCTTCAGCTGGCCCTCAGCCGCCGCGTTCTCAGCGTGCCGCTGAGGCTGCCGATCAAGGTCGCGCCCAGCGACCACAGTGGCGATTCATCCGGCTTCGGTGCCGCGCCACGCGCGATGCGGTGCATCTGCCGCGCGTACCAGGTGACTTCCATCAGCGCCATCCGGTCGATCATCGCGATGCCGGTCTTGATCGGCCGGACCCGATGACGCATTTCCTCGCCGGCCAGCAGACGCCGCGAGGCGTCGGGCTCGATCGCCAGCGGCCGCGCCAGGCCGATCAAGTCCAGCGACTTGGCTTTCAGCGCCGCGCCCATCGCGCCCAGCGTGCGGAAGCCGCCGGTAACCATCAACGGCACCGCAACCGTCGCCCGCACCTGCTCGGCAAAGGCGAGGAAATAGGCTTCGCGAGCCAGGGTCGAGGCCTTGACCCCGAGCGCCATCGCCGGCGCCTCGTAGGTGCCGCCGCTGACTTCAATCAGGTCGATGCCGGCGTCGGCGAGCGCGGCGATGGTCGCCAGCGATTCCTCCTCGGTGAAGCCACCACGCTGGAAGTCGGCCGAGTTCAGCTTGATGCCGATTGGGAACTTCGAGCCGACCGCTGCGCGCATCGCCCGATAGACCTCGAGCACGAAGCGGCGGCGTTTCTCGGCGCTGCCGCCCCAGGCATCGCGACGCAGATTGTGGTGCGGCGACAGGAACTGACTGACCAGATAGCCGTGGGCGCCGTGAATCTGCACACCGCTGAAGCCGGCCTGCTTGGCGATCGCCGCCGCGGTCGCGAAGCGGTCGATGATCTCGACGATCTCCGCTTCGGTCAGTTCGCGCGGGGTGTCGAAGAAAGCCTGCATATCGGCCTTGAACGGCACCGCCGACGGCGACAGGTTCTGCTTGTTGAGTCCGCGCGGCGACTGCTTGCCCGGATGGTTGATCTGCATCCAGATCGCCGCTCCCCGGTCTGTGGCTGCACTCGCCCAGGCGCGCAAGAGCGGCAGATCACGGTCGTCCTCGACGACCACGTTGCCAGGTTCGCCGAGCGCACGCCGATCGATCATGACGTTGCCGGTGATCAGCAGACCGGTGCCGCCCTGCGCCCAGGACTCGTAAAGTTTCACGATCTGCCGGGTTGGCCGATTGTCCATCGTGCCCAGCGATTCGCTCATCGCCGATTTGGCGATCCGGTTCGGCAAGCGGCTGCCACAGGGGAGTTTCAACGTGCGGGACAGCAGCTTCGCGTCGGCAGCAGTCATCGGAATCCTCTCGTTCGGCGTGAACGAGTGTAAACCGACTCTGGCAGCGATGCGACCTGCCAGCAGTCACGCCCGGCTGTGCTTACTTGATGACCCGAAGCGTCGGTCGGCCGGAAGGCTTCGGCGCTTCCGGCGGCGGCTCGGGCGCGTTGCCAGCCGGTTCGCCTGCCTCGGGTTCGCCGAACACGATGCCCTCGCCGTTCTCACGCGCGTAGATCGCCAGCACTGCGCCACTGGGCACGACGATGTCGTAGGGACGACCACCGAAACGCGCCGAGAAAAAGATCGGATCGTTCTCGATGTTCAGTTCGCGCACCGCCATGCCGCCGATGTCGAGGGCGATGCGCCCGTCCTTCACGAACGGCAGCGGCACGGTGACACCCGGCTGGTCGGCGGCGACCAGCAGGTAGGGCGTGTAGCCGTTGTCCAGCGTCCACTGGTAGATCGCGCGGATCAGGTAAGGACGACGCGATTTCGACGGATTGGCCATCGGCTGGACAGAAGGATCGGAAGTTAGCTGCGACGGCGGCCGTTGCCGACAGGCACGATCGTCGATGGATGGAAGCAGCGCTGGAAACCGGGGCGCGCGAACAGCCGCGCACCATAGGCACCGACGCTGGCGGCTTCCGGCGGCAGCGCCAGCTTGGCCATCTGCACGCGGCGCAGCAGCACTGCCCAGGCGGTATCGGCCAGCGAGCATTCCGGACCCAGGATATGGCCACGCGCCGGGAAGAAGCGGGCGCCCGCCTTCAGGCCTTCGATCAGTTGTTTGCGCGCTGCGTTCGCTTCGGCGCCGGTGCCGGTCATCGCGACAGCCAGTGGAAACAGTTCGTGCTCGATGCGGTGCAGGCTCATCCGGACGCGGGCACGACCGGCGGGCTCCTGCGGCATCAGTGGCGGATGGGGATAACGTTCGTCGAGGTACTCGACGATCACCCGGGCACTGGAAATCACGCCTTCGCGATCGGCCAGGGTCGGCAGCGTCTGCGCCGGATTGAGGATCAGGAAGTCCTCGTCGACCTTGCCGGGCGTGATGATCTTCACGACCGCGGTATCGACATCCTTTTCGGCGAGCACCAGGCGAGCCCAGTCGCCATGCAGCGAATCGGGGCTCACGTAGAGCGTCAGGCCCGCGTTGGCGGCGGGCTTGATCGGCGGCATCGGTACTCTGGCTCGCAGGCGAAGGGCCATTTCAGACCCCTCGCGCTGCGTGGACGGCAGGCGCTTGCGTCGAGGTGCTCAATGAATGTCGCGCCAGAATTCCTTCTTCAGCAGATAGGTCAGACCCAGCAGCAGGAACAGATACAGCATGACTTTCAGGCCGGTGGCGATGCGCGCCTGCTTGCCCGGCTCGGACGCGTAGTCCATGAAGTTGACCAGGTCGGTGACGAAGCCCTGGTACTCGGCCGGCGTCAGCGTGCCCTTGGTGACCTGCTCGTACGGACTGGCGGCTTCATGCCCGCCGCCGTGCGAGCCTTCTGCGGCATGCTCGGCCTTCTTCTGCCAGCCCTGCAGTTCCCAGAGCACGTGCGGCATCGAGGCACCCGGCAGCACCGGATTGTTGACGCCGGTCGGACGGGTGTCGTCGAGGTAGAAGCTCATCAGGTAGGTGTAGACCCAATCAGCACCGCGAGCGCGGTTTTCCAGCGACAGGTCCGGCGGCACGCGGCCGAACCATTCGCCGGAAGCGGCCGGCATCGCGACCTTGATCTGATCGCCCACCGATTCGCTGGTGAACATCAGGTTCTTCTTCAGCACGTCGGTCGGAATCTTCAGGTCCTCGCCCATGCGCTCGTAGCGCAGGTACTTCAGCGAGTGGCAGCCCGAGCAGTAGGCCATGAAGTTGCGAGCACCGCGCTGGACCGACGGCAGGTTGCCGGAGTCCGCGGAGAAGTGCATCAGGGCTTCGCCGGTGTTGGCGCTGACTGCCTGCGGCAGCAGCGAAACGGCGGCGAGCGCGGTGGCCGCGACGATACGAGTCAGGGTACGGGTCATGGTGGCGTTCAGACGGGGCTTCATTCGGTCACCCGATCCGGCACGGGCTTGGTCTTCTCGTTGGCCGAGTACCACGGCATCAGCAGGAAGAACGCGAAGTAGATGATGGTGCCGACCTGCGAGATCAGCTGGACCTTGTCACTCGGCGGCTGCAGGCCGTAATAGTTCAGGATCACGAAGTTGATCGCGAACACGGTCAGGGCAGTCTTCGACAGCATGCCCTTGTAACGGATCGACTTGACCTTGGACTTGTCCAGCCAGGGCACGAAGAACAGGATCACGACCGCCGCGCCCATCACGATGACGCCCCAGATCTGGGTGCCGGCGAACGACGGCGTCGCACGCAGCATCGCGTAGTAGGTACCGAAGTACCAGGCTGGCGTGATGTGGGCCGGCGTCGTCGTCTGGCTGGCCGGGGTGAAGTTCGGCGCTTCCAGGAAGTAGCCACCACCGTCCGGCATGAAGAACAGCACGGCGCAGAAGATGATCAGGAAGCCAGCGACGCCGACCAGATCCTTGACCGTGTAGTACGGGTGGAACGGGATGCCGTCGAGCGGGATGCCGGTGGCCGGATCCTTCTTCTTCTTGATCTCGACGCCGTCCGGATTGTTCGAGCCGACTTCATGCAGCGCCAGGATGTGGGCGACCACGAGGCCGACCAGCACGAACGGCAGCGCGATGACGTGGATCGAGAACAGGCGGTTCAGGGTGGCATCCGAAGGCACGAAATCGCCCTGGATCCAGACCACGAGGTCGGGACCGATGAACGGGATGGTGCCGAACAGATTGATGATCACCGCCGCGCCCCAGTAGCTCATGTTGCCCCAGGGCAGCACGTAACCACAGAAGGCTTCGGCCATCAGCACCAGGAAGATCAGCGCGCCGAACACCCAGATCAGTTCGCGCGGCTTCTGGTAGGAGCCGTACATCAGACCGCGGAACATGTGCAGGAACACGACGACGAAGAACGCCGAGGCGCCGGTCGAGTGCATGTAGCGGATGACGTTGCCCCAGGGCACGTCGCGCATGATGTATTCGACCGAGTCGAACGCCGTTTCGGCGCCCGGCTTGTAGTGCATGGTCAGGAAGATGCCGGTCAGCAGCTGGTTGACCAGCACCAGCAGCGCGAGCGAACCGAAGAAGTACCAGAAGTTGAAGTTCTTCGGCGCGTAATACTCCGACAGATGCTCCTTCCACATCTTGGTGAGCGGAAAGCGATCGTCGATCCAACCGAGCGCGCCGGTGGTCTTGTACGGGTTAGGCGTGATGGCCATGGGGAACTATCCGGAATGAATTGGAAGCGGGAGCCGATCAGGCCGTCTTCGGGTCTTCGCCGATGACGACAATCTTGTCGCCCTCATAGCGATGCGGCGGCACGACGATATTGGTCGGCGCCGGAACACCCTTGTAGACGCGGCCGGCGAGATCGAACTTCGAACCGTGGCAGGGGCAGAAGAAGCCGCCCTGCCAGTTCGCCGCGATCTCCGGGGCCGGATGGTCGGTACGCAGGATCGGCGAGCAGCCGAGATGCGTGCAGACGCCCTTCATGACCAGGAATTCCGGCTTCAGGGCGCGCGACTTGTCGGTGATGTAGGCCGGCTGCTGCGGCACCTTGGAGTCCGGATCGACCAGATCGCCGGCGACCTTGTCGAGGCTGGCGAGCATTTCCGGCGTGCGCCGCACGACCCAGATCGGCTGGCCGCGCCACAGGTAAGTGGCCCGCATGCCCGGTTCCAGGGTGGACAGGTCCGCGATGACCGGGGCGCCCAGCGCCTTGGCTCGTGCGCTGGGCTTCAGCGAGGCGAGGAATGGCCAGGCCACGGCGGCAGCGCCCGCGGCGCCGACGACCGAGGTCGCGGTGGTGAGGAAGCGACGGCGGCTGCCGTCGGCACCTTCATTGCTCATTGATGAACGACCTTTCGAGTGCTTGGAACAAGCGGGTTCAGGGGGCTGGCCGGCAGACGGCCGCAAGACTTCGTCATTATACGGGCCGCCGTGCGGGATCGTCATCAAGACTGATGCCATCTTCGTCGAACTCGGCAGCTGCGGGTCTCCTCAAGGTCTTGCCTGCCCGCTTCCTGCGAAGCCGGAAACCTGGCTTTCATCGAGACGAATGCAGGCGCCGGCGCGCCCGTCAGCCAGGCTCCGTAGCGGCGGCTGTTCCGCGCAGGCTGGCAGTGCCAGCCCGCAGCGCGGCGCGAATGCGCAGCCCGGCGGCCGGCACGCCGGATCCGGCGGCTGACCGGGAATCGCCGGCAACCTCAGTGGCCGCGGCCCGGTCAGCGTGGGTCGGGAAGTGAGCAGCGCTGCCGTGTACGGATGCGCCGGCCGAGCCAGCAACGCCGTGGTGGTGCCAGCTTCGACGATGCGTCCCGCGTACATCACGGCCATGCGATCGCAGTGGCCGGCGACGACGCCGAGGTCGTGGGTGATCAGCAGCAGCGCCAGGCCCAGTTCGGTGCGCAGCTCGTCGAGCAGGCTCAGAACCTGCGCCTGCACGGTGACGTCGAGCGCCGTCGTCGGCTCGTCGGCGATCAGCAGTTGCGGCCGGCACAGCAGCGCCATCGCGATCATCACGCGCTGGCGCTGGCCGCCGGACAACTCGTGCGGATACTGGGCCAGCCTTTGTCGTGCATCCGGAATGCGCACAGCATCAAGCATCCGCGCAGCCTCGGCCCAGGCTGCTGCACGGCTGGCACCACGATGGACTTCAAGCACTTCGGCCAGCTGCAGGCCGATGCTCAGCACCGGATTGAGGCTGGTCATCGGGTCCTGGAAGATCATCGCGATGCGATTGCCGCGCAGGCGATCCAACTGCCGGCGGCCCATCCCGAGCAAGGCCTGGCCATCGAAGCGGATCGAGCCGGAGACCTCGGCGCTTGCCGGCAGCAGGCCGAGGATCGCCAGCGCCGTCTGGCTCTTGCCCGAGCCCGATTCGCCGACCAGCCCCAGCGACTCGCCGGCCGCGACCGACAGGCTGACGCCATCGAGCACGGTCACCGGCGTACGCGCCTTGCCCCGCCCGGGATGGACAACGCGCAAGGCGTCAATCTCGAGCAGGGCCATGCGCTAGCTGCGGCTGCGGCGCAGCGCGCCGTCGTCATAGGCGCCGCGCAGGGCATCGCCCAGCTGGTTGAAGCAGAGCAGGGTCAGACCCAGGAAACCGGCCGGAAAGATCAGGCCCCAGGGCGTCGATTCCATCGCCCGCGCGCCATCGTTGACCAGCGCGCCCCAGCTGGTCGCTGGTTCCTGGATACCGAGACCGAGGAAGCTCAGGAACGATTCGACCAGGATCGCCTGCGGGATCGACAGAGTCGCGCAGACGATCACCACGCTGGCGAGATTCGGCACGATATGGCGGCGGATGATCGCCGCCGGCCCCACCCCGGCGATCACCGCGGCGTCGACGAACTCGCGCCGGCGCAGCGCCAAGGTCTGGCCGCGGACGATGCGCGCCATGTCCAGCCAGCTGACCGCACCGATGGCGACAAAGATCAGCAGCCAGTGCCGGCCGAACAGCACCATCAGCAGGATCACGAAGAACATGAATGGCAGCGCGTACAGGATGTCGACGATGCGCATCATCACCGCGTCGACCCGGCCGCCGAGATAGCCCGCCACTGCTCCCCAGGCGATGCCGATCGCCAGCGCGACCAGGGTCGACACCAGGCCGACGGCCAGCGACAGGCGGCCACCGACGCAGACGCGGGCGAACAGGTCGCGGCCCAGTTCATCGGTGCCGAACGGGTGCGCGAAGCTCGGGCCGCGGCCCCAGTCGGCCGCGAAGTCGATGGCGTCGAACGGCTGCGGCGCCAGCCAAGGGCCGACGACCGCGAGCAGCACGATCAGCATCAGCAAGAACGCCGGCATTGCCACGCCGGGCTGACGCAGCAGTTCGCGTCCGCTCACGCCGGCCGCGCCCTGGGGTCGAGCGCGCCATAGGCGAGGTCGACGATGAAGTTGAACGCGATCACCAGCGCGCCATAGAACAGCACCACGCCGAGCACCAGGGTGTAGTCGCGATTCAAGGCGCCCTGGACGAAGTGGCGGCCGATGCCGGGAATGCCGAACACCTGCTCGACGACCACCGAGCCGGTCATCAGCCCGGCCGCCGCCGGCCCGAGATAGGACAGCACCGGCAGCAGCGCCGGCTTCAGCGCGTGGCGCCGCACGATCAGATGCTCGGGCAGGCCCTTCGCACGCGCAGTCCGTATCCACGGCGCATCGAGCGCCTCGCTCAGCGCGCCACGGGTCAGGCGCGCGATCGCCGCCAGCTGCGGCAGGGCCAGGGCGATCGACGGCAGTACCGCCGCAGCAACGCTGCCATCCCAGCCACCGGCCGGCAGCCAGGCCAGACCGAGCGCGAAGACCAGGATCAGCAACGGTGCAACGACATACGAGGGCACCGACAAGCCAGCCAGCGCCAGCAGCATCAGGCCACGGTCGAGCCTGCTGCCGGGCCGCATCGCGGCGATCGCGCCCACCGCAACCCCGCCACCCAAGGCCAGCAGCAAGGCGGCTGCGCCCACCGCGGCCGAAACCGGCGCGCCGCTGGCGATCAAGCCGGACACGGTTTGCCCTTCGTACTGGAACGAAGGACCGAGATCCCCTTGCAGCAGTCCACCGAGATAGCGCGCGAACTGCCGCCACAGCGGTTCGTCGAGATGGAACTCGGCGGCCAGCCGCGCTTCGATCTCCGGCGCCAGGCTGCGCTCGCTGTCGAACGGCCCGCCGGGTGCTGCGTGCATCAGGAAGAAACTCAGGGCGATGAGCACCAATAACGTCGGCACCGCGGTCAGCAGCCGGCGCAGCGCGAAACTCAGCATCGTCCGGACTCAGGGCGCACGCAGGCGCAAATCCTTGCTGTAGTGCCAATCGAGCAGATTGTCCTGCCAGCCTTCGACTCGGGGCTTGACCAGGTGCTTGGAGACATAGAAGTAGATCGGCAGGATCGGTGCGTCGCGCAGCAATTGCCGCTCGGCCGCTTCGAGCGCCGCCCGGCGCCGGGCAGGGTCTACCGATTCGGCAGCGGTGTTCAGCAGCTGATCGTAAGCCGGCTCGGCATAGCCGGAATCATTGCGCGGATGCTGACTGCCGAACAGCTCGGCGAAACTTGCGGCGTCGTCGACATCGCCGATCCAAGTGTTGCGGAATGCCTGGGTGAGGATCCGGCCGCGGCGGTGCTGCAGGAACACTTTCCATTCCTCGTTGACCAGCTTCACGCGTACGCCGAGCGCCTGCTTCCACATTGCCGCGATCACCACCGCGATGCGCTTGTGATCGTCCTGCGTGTTGTAGCGGATCTCGACTTCCAGCGGCCGCTCGACCGAATAGCCGGCCTCGGTATAGAGCCGTCGCGCCTCGGCCAGCCGCTGTTCCCGCGGCCATGTCGCCCAGACAGGCAACTGCGGCGAGTAGTCACGCGTGCCCGGCGGCACCAGGCTCCAGGCCGGCGCGGCCAAGCCCTGGAGTACCTTGTCGACGATCAGCTGGCGATCCACCGCCATGGACAGGGCCAGGCGCAGCTTCGGCTGCGCCTTGAACGGCGGCTGGGTCAGGTTGTAGCCGTAGAAGTAGCTGCCGAGGTAGGTCACGACGTGTAGTTCGTTGCCCAGATGCTCGCGGATCCAATGGACCTGAGCTGCCGGTACCGTCGAACTGACATCGAACTCGCCCGCCCGGTAGCGCTTCAGTTCCGAGTTCAGATCCTCGGTCGGGATGAACTGCACCTGCTCGATCTGCACCGCCGCGGCATTCCAGTAGCCGGGATTGCGGGCCAGCACGATCCGCGACTGCGGCGTCCATTCGAGAAGCCGGTAAGCACCATTGCCAAGCCGTGCCCTGCCCGGTTTCGCAGCCAGATCGGCCGGATGCAGCGGCGATGCCGCGGGGTGAGCCAGCAGCGCCGGCAGGTTCGCCAGCGGTCGATCGAGCCGGATGCGCAGATGCCGATCATCGTCGACCAGCACGCCGAGATCCGCTGGCGGACGGGTACCTGCGGCGACTTCAGCCGCATGCTCGATCGCCGCGAACAGGTTGGCGTAACCGGCGTTCGTCGCCGGGTCCAGCAGACGGCGCAATCCGGCGGCGTAATGCTCTGCCGTCAGTACGTCACCGTTCGACCATCGCAGCCCTTCGCGCAAAGCAAGACGCAATTCGCGGCCATCGTCCGACCAGGTCCAGGACTCCGCCGCGGCGGGCACCAGCTCACCACTCGGAGACAACCCGGTCAGGCCTTCGTACAGATCGCGCAGCACGTTGCCAGCGCTGACGCTGGTGGCTTTCTGCGGATCCAGGGACTCGGGTTCGGGGCCGTTGCCGATTTGCAGGAGGCCCGCAGCCTCAGCTGGCGCCAGCAGACTCCCAAACAGGACCAACATTGCCGGCAAGCAACGCCACACCGGCACCAGCGTGGAGCGGGCCAGCCAGGCAGCTGGCCGGACATCGCAACTGGTCATCGCAGGCGGCGAACCCTGACGCTGGGGCCACGCTCGCCGAAACGCATCCAGAAGGTTCCGATCGGATTTCTAATGATATGCACAGCCGGACGGCTGGCGATGAAATCGAACTCGCGCTCGTCGAGCACACGCCAGAGTTGACCATTGTCCAGGGGAAGAAGCGCATCACGCGAGATGCCATCGACGTCGCGGACAACGACGGCATCCAGGGTCCTGGGCGCTGATTCGGCTTGGGCGCGTTTCGGCACGGACTCGGCACCAAAGTCCTTGGCAGAGCCGGCGGCAGGGGCGGACAGTTCTGGATCTGCCGGACTGGCCTCCGGCTCTACCGCCGAAGCGGGACGCGCGATTGAATCATTGGAAGTGGCGCTGCCTGCGGCAGGACCGGCTACGCGGTCATAGCAAGCCAGGCGGTCCTTCTCGGCAGCGATTTCGGCACAGACTCGTAGCGCGTCGACGGGCAATGGAACCGCGGCGATTACTGCCGGTTCGAGCAGAAACGCCAGCAGCAGCGCACCAGAAAGCTTGCGAGGAAACATAAGAGGCGTCGGTATTCCGAAAGAAAAAGAGGGGGCACAAGGCCCCCTCCTTTTTACCGCCCGTGACGGGCTGTCAACTGCATCAAAGATTGATCTGCGCACCCGCATACCAGGCGCGGCCGAACGGCTCGTAGCCTTCTGCCGGGAAGGTCCTGGAGCCCACCGGCTGGCCGAGGTCACCGTTGGTGCCGCCGACTTCAACGAACTTGTCGAACACGTTGTTGATGCCAGCAAACACGGTCAGGTCGAGCCAGTCCTGCTGCAGGTTGTAGCGGATTTGCACGTCATGGAACGACACCGTCGGCAGCTTGCCCAGACGATCGTCGACTTCAAAAAGATCGACATCACTCTTGCCGATGATGCTGGTCTGCCAGTACAGGGTCACAGGACCATGGAGGTAGGAAAGGTTCACGAAAGCACGATCCTTCGCATAGCCCACCTTGCCACGGTTGTTCGTCGTATCGCCGAACACGGTGAACTCCTGCTTCAGCAGATGCGTGTAGCGGCTGGTCACCTCCAGGCGACCCAGGTCAAAACCCGGGGCGCGAATCAGGTCTACCACGCGCAGGCGGTACTGAGTCTGCACGTCGACGCCCGAAGTGCGCTCGCTGCCGAAGTTCAGCGTACCGCCGTTGACTTCGTCCAACGCGCCGATCTGCGGACCGTCCTGGAAGCGCCGGACATTAGTGCAGAAGGGATTTTCCGCGCTAAAGCTCAGGCTGGTGCTGCTGTAGCACTGGGTCAGGGAGTTGTCGCGCGGGACGATACCGAGGCCCTGCTTGATGTCGATGCTGTAGAAATCTGCACTGAAGGTCAGATTGTCGGTCAGCTTGTTGCCGAACTTCGGGGTCACCACCAGGCCATAGCTGCGGGAGTTGCTGGTTTCTTCGCGGAGAATGCCAAAGGCCGGCGACGCACCGGTGAAGCCGCCTGTGCCATCACGCTCGGCCTGGGTCTGCGCGAAGCCGCCGGCATCCGATACGCGTTGGGCGACGATCGGGTCCGCCAGGCAATTCTGCGCGAGCAGGCTGTTGACGGTGGTGGGATTGATGCCGCTGTTCAGCACCGCGTCCTGGCTGGTGGCGTCGTAGGTCGTATTGAAGAACGCCGGATTGCCGGACGCCGGATCGACGGTCACGCCAGCACAGGGATCAAGCACCGTCTCAAACGTTTCCGAACCGGCCGAAAACAGTTCACCGACATTCGGCGCGCGAACAGCGCGGGCGTACTGCATGCGCGGCCGCGCCCAGTCGTTGATCTGCCAATCGGCAGCCAGCGAGTAGGCAAGCGTCTTACCGATCGAAGAGTAGTCTGAACCGCGGATCGCCCCCTTGATGACGAATTCCTTGGCGAACGGCTTGTCGACCAGCAGCGGCAGACGGAGTTCGCCGAAGGCTTCCTTGACATCGAACGAACCGATCTGCTGCTTGACGAGATTGCCGCCATTCTGGCCGGTCTGCGTCAACGCATCAGGTACATCAGTCGACTTTTCGGTGCGCCGCTCAATACCAGCAGAGAAGCCGATCGGACCACCAGTCGGTATCTGTCCGAACGAGCCACTGAGAAATGCGTTGCCGACGATCTGTTGAATCTCGGCAATGCGCAACGATGGCGCCCGGATGTACTCGAAGGCGCGCTCACCAATGGTGTTCTGGCCCAGGATATAGACCGGCGCACATCCCTCGGCGACCGCCACCGGATTGGCACAGGTCACTTCGTTGGTTTCTGGATCGGTCACCACATTGAACGCTTCGCGCAGGTTCGCCACATTCAGCTGGCCACCAGAGTTCGTCGTCGTGTTGGTCACGCCGTAATTGAGCGAGCCTTCATAATTCAAAGTCTTGAAGAAATTGCCCCCGACGATCGGCATCAGATCGCCTTCGATGCCTGTCACTGAGCGAAAAGTCTGCCGTACGGCCGTCAAGCCTCGGTTGCCAACTTCGCTGAGTCGCCGGGCAAAGCCGACAACCGCCGTATCGGCCGTCAAATCCGGATTGGCGGTCAGCACCGCATCGCGGAGCGCTTGTGGAATCACACCGCTGCTGAGCGGAATGCCAGTCGACATATCGCATTCGTCGAGCCGGCCGTTACGATCGCGATCGAAGCAGGTCGGCAGGCCATCGAACACATCCTCGGAACTGAGGGGGAACGGTTCAAGTTCCGAACGGGCCTTGGAACGAGCATAGGTGCCTTCGAAGAACAGGGTGGCGCTCGGATTGATCTCGTAGTTAACAACAGATGCCAGCAGGGTGCGGTCGAGCGGAGTCGACAAAGCTCGGATTGCGTTGCGATTGAAACCGTCGGTCGCGCCGACGTAGGGTCGTACTGCGCCAGTTACAGGATCCACCACTACATTACTTGTCGTTCCGTTTTCCGAGAAACCACTTTCATCATTGGCCGGATTCGCCGATGGCGACACGATCCGGGTGTTTGGCGGAAAACTAGAAAAAGTCGGCGTAAAACAGTCACGGAAATCCGCAGGGTCACCGGAAAAGAAAGCGAGGTTGGTGCAATCGGTAGCCGTTGACTTGCGGTCTCGCGCAAACACCCCCAGTGACTGGTTAAATGAGACATTGAACAACGCATTGCCCTTGCCGTTGGCAAACGACGACCCAGCGGTGACGCGATAGGAACGCTGAATGTCATCGCTATCTGCCAAGGTTTGACCCGTCTGCACCGTGGCGACCACGCCCTGGAAATCCTTACGCAATACAAAGTTCACAGCCCCGGCCAGCGCGTCAGAGCCGTAGATCGCCGAAGCACCACCGGTGATGGTTTCGATGCGCTCGATAAAATCAACTGGGATGGAATTCAGGTCGACGACCTGGGAACCCGGCAGACCCGCCACGAAACGCCGGCCATTGACCAGCACCAAGGTCCGGTCTTCGCCGAGATTGCGAAGATCGACCGTATTCAGGCCGGCACCGGAAATGTCGAAATTGGAGTTAGCGGGTGTGAATGTCGAGATACCGGAGACCGGCAGGCTACGCAGCAGATTCGCGGCGTTGTTCTGGCCAGAAAGCTCGATCTGCTTGGCGCTGATCGTTTGTACAGGCACCGAAGAGTCGAGATTCGCCTGCCGGATACGCGTGCCAGTGACCTGCACTCCTTTCAGCTTCGTTGTTTTGTCTTCTGTGGCGGGTGCGCCGCTTGTCTGCTCCGCAGGCGCTTCGCTATCCGAGGCCAGTTGCGCAACCTCAATCGGTAGTCCGGCGGTGGCAGCTTCTCCATCCGCCAACGCACTCCCAATCGAACCGACTCCTATGACAAAAACCAATCGCGCTGCAACACGCAACCTGCCATCTGCACTCAGCTTCATGGTGGATCTCCCTGATGACGTTCTTTAACAAGATCCGAACCGGGCCCCCAGCCCAAGATTTCGGACATGTGACGGCCCGAGAATAGTCACGCCCCGGAACCAACGTCAAGAAATCGCCCGCGATTGCAAACCCTTGGAAAAAAGCCGAAATTTGTCATCGCGCAGCATGGTGCAGAAGCTTCGCAGCCACACATGCACGATGACCATCACATCAGCCTCTGAGCCCGTGGGTAAGTCCGCACTCCTGGTAGATCAATCTCGGCTCAAAAGTCCAAGCCGAGCAGCAACAAAAAGGGCGCCGAAGCGCCCTTTTCTTACCGCAAGCCAGCAAACGCGCTTAGGCGTCGGCGGCTTCCGCAGCAACGGCCGCCGGGCGACCGACCAGTTCGACATACGCCATCGGCGCATTGTCGCCGGGACGGAAGCCGCAGCGCAGGATGCGCAGGTAGCCGCCCGGACGGGTCGAGTAACGCGGGCCGAGTTCCAGGAACAGCTTCTGGGTCATGGCGCGGTCGCGCAGGCGGTTGAACACGATGCGGCGGTTGGCAACGCTGTCCGCCTTGGCGCGGGTAATCAGCGGCTCGGCGACACGGCGCAGCTCCTTGGCCTTCGGCACCGTGGTGCGAATCAGCTCGTGCTGGAACAGAGACACGGCCATGTTCTGCAGATCGGCCTTGCGGTGGCTGGTGGTACGGCCGAGACGACGGCCTGCGACTTTATGGCGCATGTTTGAATCCGGTTATCAGTGGCTAGCGACTAGTGACTAGTCTTCTGTTGTTGGTATCGCGGTGCCGGCCCGGACTTTCGCCCAGGCCCGCGCCGAATCAGGCGGCGACTTTCGGCGACGACCAGTTGTCGAGCTTCATGCCGAGCTCCAAGTCATGCGCCTTCAGCGCTTCCTTGATCTCGTTCAGCGATTTCTTGCCGAGGTTCGGGGTCTTCATCAGCTCGGTCTCGCCGCGCTGCACGAGATCACCGATGTAGTAGACGTTTTCGGCCTTGAGGCAGTTGGTCGAACGAACGCCGAGCTCGAGATCATCGATCGGACGGAACAGGATCGGGTTGAGATCCTTCTTGCCGACAGCGCCGACCACCGGCTCCTCGCCTTCGGCGAAGTCGACGAACACGGCCAGCTGATCGCGCAGGATGCGAGCGGCGAAACGCACCGCATCACCGGCATCGATGCCGCCGTTGGTGTCGACGTCCAGAATCAGCTTGTCGAGATCGGTACGCTGCTCGACGCGAGCGCGCTCGACCGAATAGCTGACCCGACGAACCGGGCTGTACGAGGCGTCCAGCTGCAGCGCGCCGATCGAAACGCCTTCGTCCTCGTTGTTCTGGGCACGAGCGGCTGCCGGCTGATAGCCACGACCGCGCGTGACCTTGAGGGTCATGCTGATCTTGCCACCAGTCAGGTTGGCGATGACCAGCTCCGGATTGACGATTTCAACGTCGTGATCAAGCTGGATGTCGGCCGCGGTGATCGGGCCCTTGCCACTCTTCTCGAGCTTCAGGACAGCCGAGTCACGGGCGTTCATGCGCACGGCGATGTTCTTAATGTTCAGCAGGATGTCGATGACATCTTCCTGCACGCCCTCAACGGCGCTGTACTCGTGCACCACGCCTTCGATCTGCGCTTCGGTGATCGCCGAACCCGGGACCGAAGACAGAAGAATGCGGCGCAGCGCGTTGCCCAGCGTATGCCCGAAGCCGCGTTCCAGCGGTTCCAGGGTGATGCGCGAACGGTGCGACGAAATCTGCTCGACATCGACGACGCGCGGCTTGAGGAAACTGGCGACGGAACCCTGCATGTAAACACCTCTTGAAACCAAAGACTGGAACCGGAAACCTCAGGAGCCAGCAGAACAGAACCGCTGTACGCATCGAGGGCCGGTGGTGATACCGGCCCTTGACCGCTAATTACTTCGAGTAAAGCTCGACCACCAGGTTCTCATTGATGTCCTGGACGATCTGATCGCGTTCCGGCAGAGCCTTGAACACGCCCTTCAGAGCCTTCTCGTCGACTTCAACCCACTCCGGCAGACCGATCTGGGCAGCGACCGACAGCGCCTGGGTGATGCGGGTCTGGTTGCGCGACTTCTCGCGAACCTGGATCACGTCACCGACCTGCACGCTGTATGACGGGATGTTCACGCTCTTGCCGTTGACCAGGATCGCCTTGTGGCTGACCAGCTGGCGAGCCTCGGCGCGGGTAGCCGAGAAACCCATGCGGTAGACAACGTTGTCCAGGCGCCGCTCGAGGAAACGGAGCAGGTTCAGGCCGGTAGCACCCTTGGTGCGCGTGGCCTTCTGGTAATAGTTGCGGAACTGACGCTCGAGCAGACCGTACATCTGCTTCAGCTTCTGCTTCTCGCGCAGCTGCAGGGCGTAGTCCGACAGGCGCTGCTTGCGCGCGCCATGCTGGCCAGGGGGAGTATCAAGCTTGCACTTGGTGTCCAGCGAACGACCACGGCTCTTGAGCAGGAGGTCAGTGCCGGCGCGGCGGGCGAGTTTGCAAGTGGGACCGATATAACGTGCCATTTCGATCTCTCCTTACACGCGGCGACGCTTGGACGGACGGCAGCCGTTATGCGGAATCGGCGTCACGTCAGTGATGTTGGTGACCTTGAAACCGGCGGCGTTCAACGAACGCACCGCCGACTCACGGCCCGGGCCAGGGCCCTTGATACGAACTTCGAGATTCTTCACGCCGTGCTCGGCAGCAGCAGTGGCGGCACGCTCGGCAGCGATCTGCGCCGCGAACGGCGTCGACTTGCGTGAGCCCTTGAAGCCGCAGGCGCCGGACGTCGACCAGGACAGAGCGTTGCCCTGGCGATCGGTGATCAGGACGATCGTGTTGTTGAAGGAAGCATGAACATGAGCAATTGCATCGGTCACGTTCTTCTTGACGCGCTTGCGGGCCTTGGCGGCTGCAGCGGCGGCGGAGGTATTGGCCATGAGTCTGGGTGTTCCTGCGTGAGCCTAAAGTATTACGTGGCTTTACTTGCGGATGGCTTTGCGCGGACCCTTGCGGGTACGGGCATTGGTACGGGTGCGCTGACCACGAACCGGCAGGCCGCGACGATGGCGCTGACCCCGGTAGCAGCCCATATCCATCAGGCGCTTGATGCTCATCGACACTTCGCGGCGCAGATCGCCTTCAACCGCGAACTTCGCGATTTCGGCGCGCAGCTGGTCGAGTTCGCCTTCGGTCAGCGTCTTCAGCTGAACCGCCGGATTGATCTTGGCCGCTTCGCAAATCTTGCGCGCACGAGTCGCGCCGATTCCGTAGATCGACTGCAGCGCGATCACGGTGTGCTTGTTGGCCGGGACATTGACGCCCGCAATACGTGCCATCGAAAACCTCTTAGAGCTTTAAGCCGCTGCGGCGCAGGGAGCCGCGAAGTATACCGGACTCGCCAAAGTTTTTTCAAACAATGGGTGAGCTGCCAAGGTCGACTCTATGCGAGCCGTTCCTCTCCGTAACCGACAGCATTCCGTTGACACCTGGTTGAAGCAGGCCAGCCCCAAAGCTGAACCCTGAAACTCGATGCCCACCATGCGCTATAGGCGCGGCGAGCTATCAGGCAATTGCTGGATCCGAGCAGAACGCATCCTGCTCGAAGCCGTATCAGCCCTGGCGCTGCTTGTGGCGCAGGTCCGAGCAAAGCACGCGGACGACGCCATTCCGGCGAACAACCTTGCAGTTACGGCAAATCTTCTTGACGGAAGCACGAACTTTCATGGCGCGATCTCTACAACCGGTTGCCCGGCCTATTCAGTGATGGGTTGAAAATCAGCTCGGGCGAATAACGCCGGGACGGCTGGCGTTGTTGCTCAAGGATTTCAGGTTCGCCTTCTTCAGCAGACCTTCGTACTGATGCGACATCAGATGAGCCTGCAGCTGCGCCATGAAATCCATGACGACGACGACGGTGATCAGCAGCGACGTGCCGCCGAACGTGAAGGGCACGTTGAAGTACGTGACCAGGAATTCCGGCGTCAGACAGACCGCCGTGATGTAGATCGCACCGGCCACCGTCAGGCGGGTCAGCACGTTGTCGATGTACTTCGCCGTCTGCAGTCCGGGGCGGACACCTGGCACGAAGGCGCCCGACTTCTTCAGATTCTCTGCCGTTTCCCGGGAATCGAACACCAGGGCGGTGTAGAAGAAGCAGAAGAAAATCATCATGAACGCGTACAGGATCGTGTACAGCGCCTGGCCCGGCGACAGCGCGTTCGCCAGCTGCTGCATGAAACCGCTGCCGCCTTCCCCGCCAAAAAAGCGAACCATCGATGCCGGAAAAAGGATGATGCTCGACGCGAAGATCGGCGGAATCACACCGGCCATGTTCAGCTTCAGCGGCAGATGCTGGGTCTGGGCTGCGAACAGCTTGCGACCCTGCTGACGACGCGCATGGTGAATCGGGATGCGGCGCTGGGCACGTTCGACGTAGACGACAAAGGTAGTGACCACCACCACCAGGGCGAGCACCAGAATCGCAACCAGCGGGTTCAACGAGCCTTCACTGATCAGCTGAGCCGTGGCGCCGATCGCCTGCGGCATCGACGACACGATGCCAGCAAAGATCAGCATCGACATGCCGTTGCCGATGCCACGCTCGGTGATCTGCTCACCCAGCCACATCAGGAACATCGTGCCGGTCACCAAGCTGACGGCAGCGGTGAAAATGAAACCGAAACCTGGCGCCAGCGCAACGCTGCTCTGCAGTGCGTAGGAGGCGCCAACGGCCTGGAAAAGCGCCAGTGCCAAGGTGCCGTAGCGTGTGTACTTGGTCAGCTTGCGGCGACCCGCCTCGCCTTCCTTCTTCAGCTCTTTCAGCTGGGGTGTCGTTGCCGCCATCAGCTGAACGATGATCGACGCCGAGATGTACGGCGTCACACCGAGCGCGAAGATCGACAAGCGCGAAAGCGCACCACCCGAGAACATGTTGAACATGTCCAGGATCGTGCCCTTCTGCTGATCGAACAGCTGCGCGAGCTTGGCCGGATCGATCCCTGGGACGGGAATGAACGATCCGATGCGGTAGACGATCAGCGCGCCGATCAGGAAGAAGATGCGATTACGCACTTCTCCGATCTTGCTGAGGTCCGGCATCATGCCGCCTGCGCCGGGAGTCTTGGCCATGGGATACGCCTGTACCAGTCAGATACGACTAATTACTCGGCGACGCTGCCGCCAGCGGCAACAATCGCTTCGCGAGCGCCCTTGGTGATACCAACGCCCTTGATCGTGATCGCGCGGGTCAGCGTTCCCGACTTAATCAGCTTGGCCTGCACGATCTGCGACTGGACCACGCCGGCAGCCTTCAGCACGCCGAGATCGATCTCGGTTTCCGCCATCCGCTCGATATCCGACAGACGGATCTCGGCAGTCAGCTTGCCGATGGCGGAATTGAAACCGCGCTTCGGCAGGCGACGCTGGATCGGCATCTGGCCGCCTTCGAAGCCGATCTTGCCGCGGCCGCCCTTGCGAGCGCGCTGGCCCTTGTGACCACGGCCGGCAGTCTTGCCCATGCCGGAACCGATACCGCGACCAACGCGAACGCGCTCGGTCTTGGCACCATCAGCAGGCTTGATCGTATTCAGTTTCATAACGCTAGTTCCAATGATCTATGGCTTGACGGCCAGTGACTTCACTACGAACGCGCCGACGACAATCGAATGACTGTCGTCGACACGAAACGCCGATTCAGATTTCTTCGACCTTGAGCATGAATCCGATCTTCCGGACCATGCCGAGGTTTTCCGGAGTTGCCGCGACCTGCACCGACTGGTGCATGCGCGACAGGCCAAGACCGCGCACGCAGGCGCGATGTGCCTGGAGACGGCCGAAGATACTCTTGACGAGAGTGACTTTGAGTTGCTTGTTCGCGGTCATGTCTATGCTCGCTGAGTGGCTTTAGCCGAGGATTTCTTCGAGAGTCTTGCCACGCTTGGCGGCAATCTCCGACGGCATGTTGAGCTTGCGCAGCGCATCGACCGTCGCGCGCACCATGTTCATCTTGTTGCGCGAGCCGAACGACTTGGCCAGCACGTTCTGCACGCCAGCGACTTCGAACACCGCACGCATCGCGCTACCGGCAATGACGCCGGTACCGTCGGAGGCCGGCTTCATGAACACCCGCGAAGCGCCGTGGATGCCCCAGATCTCGTGCTGCAGGGTGGCGCCCTTCAGCTCGATCGAAATCATGTTCTTGCGCGCCTTCTCCATCGCCTTCTGGATAGCGACCGGCACTTCACGCGCCTTGCCGTAACCGAAGCCGACCTTGCCAGCGCCGTCACCGACCACGGTGAGCGCGGTGAAGGTGAACTGCTTGCCGCCCTTCACCGTCTTCGAGACGCGGTTGACGGCGACCAGCTTTTCCTTGAAATCGCCGCTCTGAGAGTCGTCGAAATTGTAGTTGGGGTTAGCCATTTAATTAAAACTCCAGACCGGCTTCACGAGCGGCGTCGGCCAGCGCCTTGATGCGGCCGTGATACTGAAAGCCCGAACGGTCGAAAGCGACCTTCGTGATGCCCGCGGCCTTGGCGCGCTCGGCAATCGTGGCGCCAACCTTCTTGGCAGCATCGACATTGCCCGTCGCATCCAGACCTTCGGCGACCGTCTTTTCGACAGTCGACGCGGCGACAACGGTATGACCCGCATCGCCAGCGATGATCTGCGCGTAGATGTGACGCGGCGTGCGATGCACGGACAGCCGGTGAGTACCCAGCTCGGCAATCTTTGCACGCGTCCGGCGCGCGCGGCGCAGACGGGATTCTTTTTTCGGGCTCATAAAACGATTTCCAGTGACAGATTCCAGTGACCTTTCGAGTGGCCGGGTGGTCAACGGGATGAACCGACGCCGACCACTGACCACTGCTTCACTACTACTTCTTCTTCGCTTCCTTCAGGACGACCTTCTCATCCGAGTAGCGAACACCCTTGCCCTTGTAGGGCTCCGGCGGACGATAGCTGCGCAGCGTCGCGGCAACCTGACCGACCATGTGCTTGTCGGCGCCCTGAATGACCACTTCGGTCTGCGTCGGCACGGTGATCGTGATGCCGTCCGGCACCATGAAATCGACCGGATGCGACAGGCCGACGGCCAGATTCAGTTTCTTGCCGGTCAGCGTGGCACGGTAGCCGACGCCGACCAGAATCAGCTTCTTCTCATAGCCCTTGGTGACGCCGAGGACCATGCTCGCCAGCAGGGCGCGCACAGTACCAGACAATGCCGGCGAAGACTTGATCGAGTCTTCGGCAATGGTGACGACACCATTGTTCAGCTCGACCTGCACTTCCTTCGGCAGCGGCAGCGACAGGGTCGCCTTGGCGCCCTTGACGCTCAGTTCGGAAGCCGAGCTCTTGAACTCGACACCCGCCGGGATGGTGACCGGCATTCTTGCGACACGAGACATGTTCGGAGTTCCTCTTTAAGCGACGATGCAGACGACTTCGCCGCCCTGGCCTGCCGCACGCGCCTTGCGGTCGCTGAGCATGCCCTTGGAGGTCGAAATGATCGCCACACCCAGACCGGCGAGGACGCGCGGCAGCTCGTCGCTGCCCTTGTAGACGCGCAGTGACGGCTTGCTGATGCGGTCCAGACGTTCGATGACCGGCTTGCCCTGGAAATACTTCAGGGTGACGCTGATGACCTTCTTCTGGCCGTCGGTGGTAACCGAATAGTCAGCGATGTAGCCCTCGTCCTTCAGCACGGCCGCGATGGATTCGCGCTGCTTCGACGACGGCGAGGTGATGAACTTCTTGCGCGCGGACTGACCGTTGCGGATGCGGGTCAGAAAATCGCCGATGGGATCGTTGATGCTCATTAATCAATTTCCAGTGGGGGTTGGCCGGTGGTCCACCGCGTTGCCTGTTCAGCGCCGCGATGCCTCGCCGACAACTGGTTCCAAAAAATACTTACCAGCTGGCCTTCTTCAGGCCAGGGATTTCGCCGCGAGTAGCAGCTTCGCGTAGCTTGGTGCGCGATAGACCGAACTTGCGGTAGACCCCACGCGAACGACCAGTCACGTTGCAGCGGTTGCGCTGGCGAGTCGGGCTCGAATCGCGCGGCAGCTTCTGAAGCTTGTCGACGGCCGCCATCTTCTCGTCATACGAGGCGCTGGGGTCGACGATCGTAGCCTTCAGCGCCTTGCGCTTCTTGGCGAACTTCTTGGCAAGTTCGGCGCGGTTCTTCTCGCGCTCCAGCATGTTGGTCTTGGCCATGGATCAGACTCGGTCTTACTTGCGGAACGGGAAGCTGAAAGCGTCGAGGAGGGCACGGCCTTCCTCGTCGTTCTTCGCGGTGGTGGTGATCGTGATGTTCATGCCGCGGATCGCGTCGACCTTGTCGTAGTCGATTTCCGGGAAGATGATCTGCTCGGTGATGCCGAAGTTGTAGTTGCCCTGGCCATCGAAGCCAGTGGCCTTCAGACCACGGAAGTCACGAATACGCGGCAGCGCGATCGCGATCAAACGTTCCAGGAACTCGTACATCTGCTGGCTGCGCAGCGTGACCTTCACGCCGACCGGATAGTTCTCACGAACCTTGAACGCGGCGATCGAGATGCGGGTCTTGGTGACGACAGGCTTCTGGCCGGCGATCGCGGTCATGTTCGCGACAGCGTGCTCGATGACCTTCTTGTCCGAGGTCGCCTCGCCCACACCCATGTTGAGGGTGATCTTGGTGATCTTCGGAATCGCCATCGCATTGCACTGGAGCTTCTCGCGAAGCGCCGGAGCGACGGTGTTCTGATAGTACGTCTGCAAATTAGCGGCCATGGCCTGTTCTCAATCCCAAATACTGACGCAGTGCCCCGGACTTAGGCGTCCAGGACTTCCTGGTTCGACTTGAAGTAACGCACCTTGCGACGGGCTTCGCCTTCGCCGAGGAACTTGAAGCCAACGCGGTCGCCCTTGCCGGTCTTCGCGTTGAACAGCATCACGTTCGACGCGTCGAGCGGCATTTCCTTCTCGACGATGCCGCCGCTGACGCCGGCCTGCGGGTTGCCCTTCTGATGCTTCTTGGCCAGGTTCAGGCCATCAACAATGATCTTGCCGTCGTCCTGGACAACCGACACGGTGCCGCGACGGCCCTTGTCCTTGCCAGTGATGACGATGATTTCGTCGCCTTTTTTGATCTTGCGCATGATTTTGCTCTACGACTTCAGAGGACTTCTGGGGCCAGCGAGATGATGCGCATGAAGCGTTCGCGCAGCTCACGGGTCACCGGTCCAAAAATACGGGTACCGATCGGTTCCAGCTTGGTGGTCAGCAACACCGCCGCGTTGGTATCGAAACGGATGGTCGAGCCATCCGGACGACGCACGCCCTTCTTGGTGCGAACGACGACGGCGTCGTGCACTTCGCCCTTCTTGACCTTGCCGCGCGGGATGGCGTCCTTGACGGTCACCTTGATCAGGTCGCCGACTTCGGCATAACGCCGATGCGTCGAACCCTTGACCTGGATGACCTGAACGATCTTGGCGCCGCTGTTGTCAGCGACCACCAGCATTGATTCCTGTTGGACCATGGCGCTTAGACTCCGGCCTTGGCGGCAGCTTCACGCTGCTGCAGTTCGCTGGCGCTCTCGAGCACTTCTACGAGGCGGAAGAACTTCGAGCGCGAAATCGGACGCGTCTCGACGATGGCGACGAGGTCTCCCTCGTGGCACTGATTGTTCTCGTCGTGCGCGTGCAACTTCGTCGTCTTGCGCAGGAGCTTCCCGTACAGCGGATGCTTCACCGTGCGCTCGACGGCGACCGTGATGGTCTTGTCCATCTTGTTGCTGACAACGCGACCGACGATGCGGCGCGACGCGGAAACCACTTCGGTAACTTCGCTCATGACGCCTTCGCCTGCTGCTGCATGAAGGTCTTGACGCGAGCAATCTTTTTGCGCACGTCGCGAACCAGATTCGACTGGGTAAGCTGGCCCACGGCCGCCTGCATGCGCAGGTTGAACTGCTCCTTGCGCAGCGCCGCCAGCTCGGTCTTCAGATCAGCTGCGGACTTGTCCCGCAGCGTCTTCACAAATTCGGTGGTCTTCATCAATCGTTTTCCAGTTGCCAGGACTAGTGGTCAGTAACTTCGGTGCTTGCGCTAGCCACTAGTCACTAGCCACCGGCCACTGTTTTACAGAATCGTGCGCTGCACGAAGGTGGTCTTGACCGGCAGCTTTGCGGCAGCCAGGCGAAACGCCTCGCGCGCGTCGACTTCGGTCACGCCTTCGAGCTCATACAACATCTTGCCCGGCTGGATCTTCGCCACCCACCACTCGACGTTGCCCTTGCCGGAGCCCATTCGGACTTCCAGCGGCTTGCGGGTGACCGGAACGTCCGGAAAGATGCGGATCCACATCTTGCCGCCACGCTTCACGTAACGCGTGATGACACGACGGGCAGCTTCGATCTGACGAGCCGTGAGCGCGCCGCGCTCAGTCGACTTCAGGCCGAACTCACCGAACGACACCTTGTTGCCGTTCTGTGCCAGGCCACGGTTGTGGCCCTTCTGCTGCTTTCTGTACTTGGTTCGCTTGGGCTGCATCATGGCAGCACTCTCCTAATTTCTGGCGTGGGGAAGATCAGGCGGATGCCGGCTCGCCGGCCTCTTCCTTCTTACCCGCGTGACGATCGGTCTCGAAGACTTCGCCGTTGAACACCCAGACCTTGACGCCGATGACGCCGTAGGTGGTCTTCGCTTCGGCCGTGCCGTAATCGATGTGGGCGCGCAGCGTGTGCAGCGGCACGCGGCCTTCGCGGTACCACTCGGTACGGGCAATCTCGGCGCCGTTCAGACGGCCGCCGACCTGGATCTTGATGCCGCCCGCGCCGAGGCGCATGGCATTGGTCACGGCACGCTTCATCGCGCGGCGGAACATGATGCGGCGCTCGAGCTGCTGGGCGACGCTTTCGGCGATCAGCTTGGAATCGAGTTCCGGCTTGCGGATTTCCTCGACCGAGATGTGCACCGAGTCAGGCTTGAGCGTCATCAGCTTCGACACTTCCTGACGCAGCTTCTCGATGTCCTCGCCCTTCTTACCGATGACGATGCCCGGACGTGCGGTGTGGATCGTGACGCGCGCCGACTTGGCCGGACGGTCGATCTGCACGCGGCTGACCGAGGCCTGAGCCAGCTTCTTGAACAGGAACTCGCGCACCAGGCGATCCTTGTTCAGGTTGTCGGCATAGGCGCCGCGCTCGGCGTACCAGTTCGACGTCCAGGCCGTCGAGATGCCAAGACGGAACAGATTCGGATTGATCTTGTGACCCATGAATACTCTTCCCGTTAACCCTTGACGCCGTCGGAGACGCGAATCGTGACGTGGCTCGTGCGCTTCAGGATGCGATCGGCACGACCCTTGGCACGCGGACGGATACGCTTCATCGTCGGGCCCTCATCGACAAAGATCTCGGAGATCTTCAGTTCGTCGACGTCGGCGCCGTTGTTGTTCTCGGCATTGGCAATCGCCGACTCGAGCACCTTGCGGATGATGCCGCTTGCGCGATTCTGCGAGAATTTGAGGAGATTCAGCGCCTGATCGACCTTCTGGCCGCGAACCTGGTCAGCGACCAGACGCGCCTTCTGGGGCGAGAGACGAACGAACTTGAGAACAGCCTGGGTCTGCATGTCTGTCTCCTTAGCTCGACTTCTTGTCGCCGGCCGTGTGGCCCTTGAACGTGCGCGTCGGCGAAAACTCGCCCAGCTTGTGGCTGATCATGTTTTCGGTGATGAACACCGGCACGTGCAGACGACCGTTGTGCACCTGCATGGTCAGGCCGACCATGTCGGGCGAGATCATCGAACGGCGCGACCAGGTCTTGATCGGCTTCTTGACGCGGCTGCCCTGGGCATCGCTCACCTTCTTTGCGAGATGGTGATCGATGAACGGACCTTTCTTGACGGAACGCGACATGACGGGCTCTCGAATTACGTGTGTTACTTCTTGTGACGGCTGCGCACGATGAACTTCTGCGTGCGCTTGTTATTGCGGGTCTTGAGACCCTTCGCCTTCTGACCCCACGGCGACACCGGGTGCGGATTGCCCTGACCGGACTTGCCTTCACCACCGCCGTGCGGGTGATCGACCGGGTTCATGACGACACCGCGGACGGTCGGACGAATGCCCTTCCAGCGCTTGGCGCCAGCCTTGCCGTAATGGCGCAGGTTGTGCTCGCTGTTCGAGACTTCGCCGAGGGTGGCCCGGCATTCGCTGTGCACCAGGCGCATTTCGCCGGAACGAAGACGGATCGTCGCGTACTCACCTTCACGAGCGACCAGCTGCACGGCGGCACCCGCGGAACGCGCCAGCTGGGCGCCCTTGCCGATGCGCAACTCGATGCAGTGAATCGTCGAACCGACCGGGATGTTGCGGATCGGCAGGCTGTTGCCCGGCTTGATCGGCGCATCCGAACCGGAGTGGATCGCATCGCCCACGCTCACGCCCTTCGGGGCGATGATGTAGCGACGCTCGCCATCCTTGTAGAGCAGCAGCGCGATGTGCGCGCTACGGTTAGGATCGTATTCGATGCGCTCGACCTTGGCCGCGATAGAATCCTTGTCGCGCTTGAAGTCGATCAGACGGTAGTGCTGCTTGTGGCCACCGCCCTGATGACGCGTCGTGATGTGACCGTGGTTGTTGCGGCCACCGTTCGAGCTCTTCGACTCGAGCAGCGGCGCATACGGACGACCCTTGAACAGCTCAGGGTGCGTCACCGAAATCACATGACGGCGACCGGGGCTGGTCGGCTTCATTTTCTGGAGTGGCATTTCTCGTCGCTCCGATTAGCTGTTGGCGCCAGCCAGGAAATCGATTTCCTGACCCTGGGCGAGCGTCACGTAGGCCTTCTTCCAATCGGAACGAACGCCGACCGAACCGCCGAAGCGCTTGATCTTGCCCTTCACATTCAGCGTGCGAACCGCTTCAACCTTGACGTTGAAGAGCTTCTCGACCGCTTCCTTGATTTCCGGCTTCTTGGCGTCGCGCAGAACCTTGAAAACCGCTTCGTTGTTCTTCTCGGCAGCGCGGGTGCTCTTCTCGGAGACCACCGGAGCCAGGATCAGCTGGTGCAGGCGTTCACCCGAAATCTTGATCTTGCTCATGACAGCCAGGCCTCCAGCTTCTTGACGGCCGGGGCGGTCAGAAGCACCTTCTGGAATGACAGCAGCGAAACCGGGTTGATGCCATTGACATCGACCACGTTGACGCGATGCAGGTTGCGCGCGGACAGGAACAGGTTGTGGTCGAGCGTATCCGTGACGATCAGGATGTCGTTCGCGCCAACCGTGTTCAGCTTTTCGACCAGCGTCTTCGTCTTCGCGGCTTCCACCGTGAACGAATCGGCGACGATCAGCGAGCCATTGCGGTTCAGCTCGGAGATGATCGAACGGATCGCGCCGCGATACATCTTCTTGTTGACCTTCTGGCTGTGGTCCCGCGGCACGGCGGCAAACGTCTTGCCACCGCCACGCCACAGCGGGCTGCGGATCGAGCCGGCGCGAGCCTGACCAGTACCCTTCTGCTTCCACGGCTTCTTGCCGCCGCCGCGAACCATTGCCTTGGACTTCTGCGCCTTGGTGCCGGCACGACCACCGTTCAGATAGGCAGTCACGACCTGGTGCACGAGGGCTTCGTTGTAGTCGGCGCCGAAGACGGCATCGGCCACATTGAGCGTGCTATTGCTTGAGTGGAGTTGGAGATCCATGTCGCTTCTCTTACTTGACCGTCGGATGCACGACGACGTCGGCACCCTTGTGTCCGGGCACGGCGCCCTTGACGAGCAGCAGATTGCGCTCGGCGTCGATGCGGACCACGTCCAGATTCAGGGCAGTGATGTTGTCCGAGCCCATGTGGCCGGCCATCTTCTTACCCTTCCAGACCTTGCCGGGGCTCTGGCGCTGACCGATGGAGCCAGGCACGCGATGCGACAGCGAATTACCGTGGCTGGCACGACCGCCGCCGAAATTCCAGCGCTTCTGGACACCGGCGAAACCCTTGCCGATGCTGACACCTGACACGTCGACGGCCTTGACACCCTCGAATGAAGTCACGGTGATCTCGGCACCCGGAGCGAGCTCTGCGCCCTGGTTGTCGTCGAGGCGGAACTCCCAGAGTCCGCGACCCGCAGCAACACCGGCCTTCTTGTAATGGCCCGCGAGCGGCTTGGAAACGTGGCTGGATTTCTTCTCGCCAGCGGTCACCTGAACGGCACGATAGCCGTCGGTTTCCACAGTCTTGACTTGAGTGACGCGATTCGGTGAGCACTCGATTACGGTGACCGGAATCGACTCGCCCGCTTCGGTGAACACGCGGGTCATGCCCGCCTTGCGCCCAACAATACCAATAGTCATTAGTCTGGTCCTCGCCTTAGTTGACGCGGATCTGGACTTCGACACCGGCCGGAAGATCGAGCTTCGACAGAGCGTCGACGGTCTTCTCGGTGGGATCGATAATCTGCATCAGACGCTTGTGCGTACGAATTTCGTACTGGTCACGAGCAGACTTGTCTGCGTGCGGCGACACCAGGATGGTGTAGCGCTCCATGCGGGTCGGCAGCGGAATCGGTCCGCGGACGACGGCACCGGTGCGCTTCGCGGTTTCGACGATCTCGCGAGCCGATTTATCGATCAGGCGATGATCGAAGGCTTTGAGCCGAATGCGAATCGATTGGCTGGTTGCGGCCATGCTCTCACTCAAGTCTTAAAGAACGTCCCGGTAGCCGGATGACTAACGGGGAACTAAGGGGCGCGAATTATATCGACCCCAGCACCCTGCTGCAACACTGTTTTGAAAGTATTTCCGGAAACTAGGAAACAATCTTCAAGACAACAAAACCATCAGGGAAAACAAACCCCCGCGAGCCCTTCCGGGGCTCGCGGGGGCCGGTGTGGCTTACTTCAGGATCTTGGTGACGACGCCGGCACCGACAGTGCGGCCGCCTTCACGGATGGCGAAGCGGACCTGCTCT
>UEXO01000005.1_pt1 | contig 92689 bp, 73 predicted proteins | sample 4301131 | NCBI WGS metagenome assembly UEXO01 (sample SAMEA4773185, study PRJEB27434) | metagenome | biome: 2259; feature: agricultural soil; material: soil | place: USA | collected 2014-09 | depth 0.25 m | reverse complement strand
CCTTTATATTTCTTTATTGAATATTAAACGACCCGTACAGTCTCGTTCCGTTATCACCGCGTTGCAGGAGCGAGTCATGGTCATTCACGCGATCAACAGCAGAAACCAAATCCCCGGCCGGATCGTCGAGATCGTGCTCGGCCCGGTCGTCTCCGAAGTCGATGTCGAGACCGAGTCCGGCATCGTCACCTCGATCGTCACCACTCGTTCGATCAAAAGCCTGAACCTGCAGGTCGGCACCGAAGTGCTGGCCGTGTTCAAGGCCACCGAAGTGATGCTCGCGAAGATCTGAGCCCGCGTTAACCGGCCCCTTTTCCTCCGTCACCGAGCGTCACGCCCATGTGCCTGATCATCCACCAGCCCGAAGAACTCACCACGCCAGTCGAGCTGCTGCGCTCGGCTGCCGAGTACAACCCGGACGGTTTCGGCTTCATGGGCTTCGACGCCTCCGGCAAGCTGCGCATCGAGCGCAGCCCCACCGCCGACGTCGAGCTGGCGACCCGGCTGGCCGAGGAATTCGCCGGGCGCAACTGCGCCTTCCATTTCCGGCGTCGCACGCGGGGCTCGTCCCATGCCGAGAACCTGCATCCGTTCAAGATCGCTCCCGGTCTTTACCTGATGCACAACGGCACCGCGAACGTCGAGATCCGGCTGGCCGGACGCTCGGACACCTGGCATCTGGTCAACGACTACCTGGCGCCTTTCCTGGGCAGTCGGCGGAAGCTGATCTACGACCGCGCCTTCCGCCACATCCTCGACGCCTGGCTGGGGCCGCAGAACCGCATCGTGTTCCTGGACGAGGCCGAAGGCCGCATCGAGCTGCTGCACCGTGCCGAAGGCTTCGACTGGAAAGGGCTATGGCTGAGCAATGCCCGCTGGGTTGACCGCCGCCTGCTGTCGCTCGACGGCCATGACGGCGTCTATCGCGCCACCGAAGCCTCGTTCTGCTGAGCCGGGGATGCTCGGGGCGGCCCGGAACAATAACGACCCATAACGATCAAGAATCAAGGGAAGCGTCATGAAACTCCGTCAACTGCACTACGTGCAGGAAATTTCCAAGCGCGGCCTGAGCGTCACCGCTGCCGCCGATGCGCTGTTCACGTCGCAGCCGGGCGTGTCGAAACAGGTGCGCCTGCTCGAGGACGAGCTGGGCGTCGATATCTTCGTGCGCAACGGCAAGCACATCTCCGAAATCACGCCGGCCGGCAAGCGCATCCTCGAGTACACGGCGCGCCTGCTGCTGGAAGCGGACAATATCCGCAACATCGCCGCCGAATTCCGCACCGCCGATCGCGGCGATCTGAGCGTCGCCACCACCCACACCCAGGCCCGCTACGCGCTGCCGCCGGTGATCAGCGGCTTCCGCAAGGCCTGGCCGTCGGTAGCTCTCCACTTGCATCAAGGCAGCCCGCCGCAGATCGCCAAGATGGCGGTCGAAGGCACCGCCGATTTCGCCATCGCCACCGAGGCGCTCGAACACTTCGACGAACTGGTGATGCTGCCCTGCTACCACTGGAACCGCAGCATCCTGGTGCTGCCGAACCATCCGCTGGCCCAGCACTACCGGGACCGTCCTCAGGACCTGACGCTGGCGGCGATCGCCGAACATCCGGTGGTCACCTACACCTTCGGTTTCACTGGCCGTTCCAAGCTCGACCAGGCTTTTGCCGCTCAGGGCCTGAAACCCGACGTGGTGCTGACCGCGGTCGATGCCGACGTCATCAAGACCTATGTCCGGCTCGGCCTCGGCATCGGCATCGTCGCTTCGATGTCCCACGACGAAACCCTCGACGCCGATCTGATCAGCCTGCCGGTCGACCACCTGTTCGAGCCGAGCACCACCCATATCGGCTTCCGCCAGGGCATGTTCCTGCGCGGTTACATGTTCGATTTCATCCAGCGCTTCGCGTCGCATCTGACGCGCGAGCTGGTTGAAACCGTCGCCGCCATTCCCGACGTCGAGACGCGCCGCCGCCTCGTCCAGGAACGTATTCCGAAACTCCAGCAACGCTAAGTCTGATGAACACCATTCGAAAAATCGTCTCCGCCGCCACCCTGGGCGGCCTGGTCGCACCATGGAGCCTGGCCCTCGCTCAGGAAGCGGCCGCGTCGGCGGTCGCCGCCGTGCCGGCCGCAGTAGCCCCGGCCGCCCCTGAAGTCACCCGCATCGAAGAAATCGTCGTTACCGCCACTCGCCGTAACGGCTATATCGACGACATCCCGACCTCGATCAGCGCCTATGGCGGCGAAGATCTGAAAGCGGTGGGCGTCCGTGACACCCGCGAGTTGAGCAAGCTGGTGGCCGGCTTCACCTATGCCGATTCCGGCTTCAACACGCCGATCTACACCTTGCGCGGCGTTGGCTTCGCCGATTCCAGCTTCGCCAACCAGTCGACGGTCGGCGTCTATCTCGACGAGGTTGCCCTGCCCTATCCGGTGATGACCAAGGGCCCGAATCTCGACCTGCGCCGAGTCGAAGTGCTGAAGGGACCGCAGGGCACCCTGTACGGTCGCAACTCCACCGGCGGCACCATCAATTACATCGCCAACAAGCCGACGCGGAAGTTCACGGCCGGTGCCGAAGTGACCGGCAGCAGCTATGGCCGCTTCGATACCGAGGCCTATGTCAGCGGCCCGATCGGCGACTCCATCCGGGTTCGCCTCGCCGGCTCGCTGAGCGAATCGCAAAGTGGCTGGCAGACCAGCAACACCCGGCCGGACGACCGCATCGGCAAGGTGTCGAAGCGCGCCGCACGCGGCATCGTCGACTGGGACGTGATCGACGACGTCACCGTGCGGCTCGCGGTCTCCGGCTGGCTCGACAAGAGCGAGCCGCAGGCGCCATACGCGGTCGACATCCGGCCGCAGAACCCGCTGGTGCCCGGCAACGCCTCGATCTCGCCAAGGCTGCGCGACTACCCGCTGATCCCGGGCAACAACAGCAACAAGGTTGGCGACTGGAACCCGGACGGCGGCTTCGGCCTCAACGACAACTTCTGGAATGCCACGCTGAGGCCGCAGTGGACGATCAGCGAGGACCTGAATCTGATCGGCCTGTTCGCGTTCTCCCAGGTGCGCTCCGACGGTTCGGCGCTGCCGCAGGGCGGCACCAACCTGGAGAACATCGACCAGTTCCTGACCGGCAACATTCGCACCGTGTCCGGTGAAGTGCGCCTGGAAGGCAAGTTCGGCGAGCGCGCCGACTGGCTGATCGGCGTCAACTCGAACTACGACGAGTACGGCATCGTCAGCGAAGGTCGCGGCTCGGAGAACAGCCTGAACTTCCCTCTCTATGGCTCCACGCCACCGCTGTTCACGCCGCTGGTGCTGAACGCCGGCTCGGCCAAGGGCGATGGCCAGATCCGCGCCAACGGCGTGTTCGCCGACGGCTCCTGGGAATTCATCGACACCCTCAAGCTCACCGCCGGCATCCGCTACTCGAAGGAAACGCAGTCCTACCAGGGCTGCACCTACGAGAACGCCGACAACGATTCGATCTTGCCGCTGTCGGCGCTGTTCACCTTTGCCAGCATCGCTCGCGGCGGTAGCACCATCGTCCAGCCGGGCCAATGCGGCAGCGTCGATGCCGACGGCAACGCCGGACTGGTCGCCGACCAGCTCAAGCAGGACAACCTGTCGTATCGCGGCGTGCTCAGCTGGACGCCGACCAAGGACACGCTGTTCTACGGCTCGTACACCCGCGGCTTCAAGTCCGGCGGCTTCCCGACCGTGTTCTCGGTCGACCAGGCCAGCCTGGCGCCGGTGGTCCAGGAGCGGCTCGATGCCTACGAAGTCGGCGCCAAGATCGGCCTGTTCGACAACCGGGTGCAGCTGAACAGCGCGGCGTTCTACTACGACTACAAGAACAAGCAGCTGCTGACCTATTTCAGCGATCCGATCTTCGGCAACCTGCAGTATCTGCAGAACGTGCCGAAGTCGCGGGTCCAGGGTGCCGAAGTGACCGCCACCTGGCTGCCGATCCGCCGTCTGAACCTGACGGTGCTCGGCTCCTACGTGCGCACCAAGGTCATCGAATTCGTCGGCCAGACCGCTACCGGCGACGACTTCGACTTCGCCGGCCGGCCGTTCAACTACGCACCGCACCTGCAGGCCAGCGTGCTGGCGAACTACACGTTCACCGTCGGCGACACGCTGAACATCGCGCCGGGTGTGGTCTGGAGCCATACCGGCGAGACCAACTCGACGCTGGAAGGCGATCCGTTCTTCACCCTGAACGAACACCAGATCGTCGACCTGCGCCTCGGCTTCTCCAGCCCCGGCCAGTCCTGGCAGGTCACCGCCTTCGCCCGCAACATCACCAACGAGTTCTACCGCGCCTCGGTGGTCAATCTCGGCGACACCGCCTTTGCCTACACCGGCCAGCCACGCATCGTCGGCGTCACCTTCAGCTACGACATCCACTGATCGGAGGCGCCGGGCGGGCGATAGCGGCCTTTCATACGGACCGGTCCCTGCGCGGCGCCGGTCCGAGTTCCAATGGAAGCACGGCGCAAACGGCGCTTCTGATTCCAGCGAGATGTCCCCTGATGAACCGCGTGCAGGCACTCGTCGCCGCCCTCGCCATGACCACCAACGCTTCCGCTGCCCCGGCTGTCGCGTTCAAAGTTGCAACCACGCCCTCGCCACCGCGCTGCGATGTCAAGATCAACCAGCCGGCGGCCGCGGTCCGTCTGAACCGGACGGCGGCGCCAGCGAGGATCTGCGTGTTCGGCTGCGATGCCAAGCTGGTCGGCGTCCGCCACGAAAATGGCCAGATCGCGGCGCTGGCGATCTACACCGGCCTGCGCTGCCGGCCGGCGGGCGGCAGCAAGGTCAATCCCAAGGCCGCGCAGAAGGCGCCTGCTACCGCTGGCGCAGTCAGGCCGCCCGCAGGACGCGCGAGTGTCGCGACGCAGTCGCGCCTCGCTCAGCCCTGAGAGCCCAGGAGTACGGGCGGAAATAGCCCGACGGCTGTCAAGCCGCCGTGCGACTCAGCGGTACTGGCTCAGTAGCGCAGCCCCCTCGACAACGATGCGGTCGCCGTCGACCAGCGCCAGGCTTGCCGCCGGCAGGCCGGCGCCGCTGCACGACGGCAGCTTGCGAGCCTCGTAGCGCTCGGCCTCGCGATGCAGCCAGACCAAGCCGCCGCCGTCATCGCTGCGCACGCAGGCGCCGGGCGGCACGGCGACGCTGCCCGGCAGCGGCTTCAGGCTGACTTGCAAGCGGGAGATCTGACCGGAGGCGAGCCGGCTGGTGCCGGCCGGCACATCGAAACGCAGGCGCCAGCCGCTGCCGTCGGCCAGCGGTTCCTCGCCACGCAGGCGCAACGGGCTGCCGTCGGCAAGCCACGCCTCGGCGATGCGGGCGGCGAGTCCCGCCTGCTGATGCACGGCGAGCAGTTGCACGGCGTTCGGATCGGCCAGCCTCAGCAACGGCTGACCGGCCTCGACGATCGCGCCCGGCGACACCGGCACCGAGAGCACGCGACCGCTGACCGCGGCACGCAGCGGCAAGCGGTCGGACAGGCTCCGCAGCAGCAGATCGCGGTTGGCGCGTGTCGCATCGCGCTCGGCCAGGTACTTCTCGATCCAGATATTGCCGCCGGCGACACCGCCGGCTTCGACGTTGGCCGCGCTCTGCATCTGCTGCCGCTCGACGTTGACGTCGATGATCACCAGCTGTTGTTCGAGCGTGGCGATCTTGGCGCGGCGATCGGCGATCTCCTGCTGGCTCAGCTGCGGACGCAGCCAGGCGAGTACGGCACCGGCCTTGACCGGCTGCCCGGGCAGCGGCCAGCCGCCGTCCGGCGCCTCCAGCCGGCCGCGCTCCGGCGCTACCAGCTCGAGCGCGAATTCGGGCTGCGGCCGCACTTCGGCAACCAGAGTCTCTACGCCGGCCAGCGTTGCCGGCGACCAGCGCGCGGTGCGCAGCTTGAGCAGGCGCTGCATCGGCTTGCTGATCCGCAGGCTGCCGTCGGCCAGACGCTGCGGACGGTCGATCGGCGTGGTCGGCACGGCACTGACCGGATCGGCGGGATCGCGGTGCAGCTCGCCATCGTGGGCGCTGGCGAGCGTGGCCAGCAGCAAGGCTGCGGACAAGGCCGTGCCACGCTGCAGCCTCATCGCGGCACTCCGGCGGCAAGGCCGGAAACGACCTTGGGAAACAGCAGGCGCAGGCGCTGATTGACCTGCAGCGCGGTCTCGTGGACCAGCGGCGCATAACGCACGACCTGGGCCTGCTCGACGCTGTCGTAGCCGCTGCTCAGACGCCGCAACGGCAGTTGCCGGCCATCGTCGAGCACGGCCAGCGCCTGTTCCGGCGCCGGCAGATCGCTGTCGACATAGCGCGCCTCGATCGCCAGCCCATCGTCGATCTGGACGATGAACAGCTGCTCGCCAGGTGCGTACTGGCGCCCGCTTGCCGCTTCGACTCTGAGCAGGCGGCCGCCCCGCGGCGCGGCGATATCGATGTTGCCGGACAGGCTTTGCTCCAGCTGCTGCTGGCGGGCCTGGGCGGCGTGGTAATCGGTGAGGATCTGCAGGGTCTGGGTCGGCAGGCTGACATCGAACTTCTGCGCCTCGATACCGTAGCGATCGATCTGCAGATAGCCGAGGCCGGTGTCGCGACGGGCGTCGGCGAGCTGCCGTTCGAGATCACGCCGCGCCGGCTGGGCGATCGCCGGCTGCAGGCGCGCCAGCACTTCGCCCGCTTTCAGCAGACGGCCGGCGAGCGGAAAACCGCCGGCCGGCGCAAGCAGAGCCCCAGCCTGTGGCGCCGCCAGCACCACGGTCTGCCGGGGATCGGCGATCACCCGGGCCGGCAGGCTCAGCACCGACGCCGCTGTCCCTGGTTCGGCTGCGGCCGCCGGCCCGGGCGCGACAGTCGCCGGTGCCGCGTGCTCGTGACCTTCATGCGCCACCGCCGACGCGGCTGCCGCAAGGCCGATCAGCAACGCTGCGGCAGGGCCGCGCAGTGACGACATCGGCCGCTCAGGAGCCACCGGCCACGGTTGCCGGCGCAGCAACCGCGCTGGCCGGCGCCGCTTCGCCCTTGCCTTCGGGGTCGAGCAGCTTGGCGATCGGCTCGATGCCCTTGACCTTGCTGATCCGCAGCGGCGTCCAGCCGGCCTTGGAAGCGATCGAGCGATCGGCACCGCTGTCGAGCAGCAGCTTGACCTGGTCCTCATGACCGGTGGCGGCCGCGAAGTACAGCGCGGTGATACCGCGATCGTTCTGGGCGTTGACGTTGGCACCGGCGCCGATCAGCGCCTTCATCACCGTCGTCTCGGTCGAGAAGAAGGTCGCGAAGTGCAGCGGTGTCCAGCCGGCCTTGTCGACGACATCGACGCGGGCGCCGCGCTTGAGCAGCGCTTCGACGCCGGTCAGCGAATCCTGGCTGACGGCGGCGATCAGCGGCGTCTGGTCGAGCGTGTCGCGGCCGTTGACGTCGACGCCGGCATCGAGCATCCGCTTCAGGCCGTCGAGGTCGCCGACCCGCGCGAAATGGACGGCCAGGCCGATGCGGTCTTCGGCTGACAGCTTGTCGATTTCCAGCGTGCTGACCGTTGGCGGCACGTCCTTGCCGGCGTCGACGGCAGCTGCGGCGGCTTCGGGCTTCGTCGCCTGCTGGGCGCAGGCCGACAGCAACAGGGTGGCCAGGGCAAACGGAACTACGGTGGCAATGCGGATCATCGGAATCGCTCCTCGTGTCTGGTCTGAAGGTGACGCTTACGGCGCGCTCTTGCCCTTGCTGCCGCCCGCTGTCGCCGCCGCCAGCCCCGGACCGGCGATCTTCGCCTTCGAGGTCAGCGATTCGGTGAGCGCTTCGAGCCGGGCCTGCGCGGTACGCTGGCGCAGCGCCTGCTTGATCGGCTCGTCGAGCTGATCGAACTTGCCGGGGTTGGCGACCGGGCGCGGGCCGTCCTCGACCTTGATCAGATGCCAGCCGAAGCGGCTGCGTACCGGCGTCTTGGTGGTCTCGCCCTTCTTCAGCCCCTGCACGGCGTTGGCGAAGCTGGCGTCGACGAAGATGTCCGGACGGAACCAGCCGAGGTCGCCGCCGTTGTTCTGGCCACCCGGATCGAGGGTCTCGACCTTGGCGATGGCGGCGAAATCCTCGCCCTTGGCGAGCCGTGCCGCGAGGCTTTCCGCCTTCGGCAGATCGTTGACCAGGATCTGGCGCACCTTGTACTCGACCAGCTTGCCCCCGGCGACGCTGAAGTCGTAAGCGGTCTTCAGCGCTTCGTCGGTGACCGGGTTCTTGGTGAAATAGTCCTCGAGGTAGGCACGCGACAGGATCGAGCGTTCCTGGAACGCGATCTGGTCGGCGACGGCGCCCTTCTTGTCGAGGCCTTCCTTGCGCGCGGCCTGAGCGAGCACTTCCTGAGTGATCAACTCGGCGCGAGCGGCAGCCTGGGCCTCCGGCCCTGGCGCCTTCTGGTTTTCAGTGAAATTGGAACCCATCAGGGTGATGTGATTCCGGGTAATTGCGCGTCCGTTGACGGTGACGTCGACGGCGAGGCCGGCATCGGAGCTCGGCGGCGATTGCTGCTCGGCAGAGGCCGAGGCGATGACGAACAGGCTGGCAGCAGCCAGCACAAACTTGAACTGCGACATCGTGGTGATGCTCCGGTACAGGTGGGAAACGAAGCGCCGCCTGCGCGCATCCGCGCAGGCGGCATCCATCAGGACAGCGTGAAACCTGAGACTCCTTCCCCCGTGACCGGGGGAAGGAGTTGCTGCGTTACTGCAACGACTTGATCGACTGCTTGACCGCTGGACGATCAGCGCGTGCCGTCGACATCGAGCGGCGCGGCCGGGTAGTAGCCCGGGCCGAACAGCGCGGCACCATCACGCTCGAACACCGCGGCATGCGGCTTCGCAGCGCCCTTGGCGCCGCGGGCACCCGGCCACAGCCAGGCGTCGCGAGCCGCGGAGTCGAAGTCGATGCACGGCGTGCCGAGCAGTTCGTCGGTGAAGCTGGTGTCGAGCACGGTGGCGCCGGTGCGGCGGTCGTACTTGGCCAGGCAGATGGTGCGATCGCCATCCGAACCGGTGCCCGGACCCGGGACATGGTTCAGCTCGACGAAGTACTGGATGAAGGCGTAACGCTGCACGCCCTGCGCCGGAGCGCCACCAACCACGGCGTCACGCGGCACGCCGAGACCCGAGCCATTGTTCTTCGGGCTCAGATCCAGGTAGCCGCCTTCGTTGCTCGGCGTGGCCTGATAACCGACACGGTCGATGGTCGTGAAGTGCGGACCACCGTGCGTGTAGAAGTTCTGCAGGCTGTTGAGGTTGCCGCTGCCCGGACCACCGCCCGTGCCCGACGGTTCGCCGCCGGTCTTGGTCTTGTTGAGCAGGATGCCGCCCGGATTCAGCGACTCGATTTCCTCGATGACCTGAGCAGCGCGCAGATAACCGGTGCCGAGCTGCGCGGTGTTCGACGACAGCGTCGTCTGGCCGCCCACGCCGGCCGGGCCATCCTCGAACTGGCCGACGACGCCGCGGACACGCGGGCAGTCATCCGCTTCGTTGTTGTGCTTGAGGATGTTGAACTTGCCCGAGATGCCACCGGACAGGTCGGCGCGCTGCGCCCGGACGCCGAGCGAGCTCTTCGACTTGCGCGAGCGATCCGGCGGCGGGAAGTCGCACTTGATCGCGGTGGACGCCGTATCGGCGCGGCCCTTGGCGAGCAGCGGACGGATGTCGAGGGTCAGCACGCGACGGCTATGCTCGCGCGGGTAATCGCGGTCGAACTCGGCGGCGCCGGCCGGATCGATCGACGCCGGGCTTTCGATACCCGAGATCGGCTGGATCAGGAAACGATCGTCATCCGAGATGCTGAAGTACGACACGCCAGGGCACGGACCGACGTCATAGACCGCACGCCAGTACGGACCCTTGCCGCCGAACACGTTGGTCTCGTTGCCGGAGACGCGGATGTCCGGGCTGTAGTACAGGACACCACCGCACATGGCGCCGGAGAACGCACCGTCATGCGGCACGTAGTCGGCGCTGGTCGGCGCGCAGTCCTCGATGTCGATCGCCGAGTTCGCGTTGGCCACCAGGCCAGTCGGAGTGATCGCGCGGTCGAAGCTCGGATCGCCCGAATCCACCCAGCCCTTCTGGTTCTTGCAGTGATGCGACTGGTGCGGCAGACCGAACGGCATCAGGCCTTCGTTCTCCTCGTGGAACAGCACCAGCTCTTCGCGCGGACCATCCGGCACGGCCGAGACCGAGCGGATGTACGGGTTCGACGCGTAGACGTTCGCCGCCTTCAGAGAGTCGCGGGTCTTGCCACGGTTGTAGCGGCCGCTGGTCTCGAAGACGCGCACCGAGGAACCGAAGGTCGAACCGCAGACGCCCAGCGGGCTGCCGTTGCCGGTGCCGCCGTTGAAAGCACCCTGGTTGCAGATGCCGCGCAGCGCGCCGTTGATGGCCGCCACACCGATCGACGCCGCAACGGCGTAGTCGGACGACACCAGGTACTTGCCGTCATAGGTCAGACCCATGCCGTGCGGCAGGGCTTCGATGCCGACGTCGTCGTTGCCGAGATAGAACGCGCCCTGGTTCCTGCGACGCGACGGACGCAGATCCGGATAGCTCGTGTAGTTGGTCGGGTTGCGCGCCTGGTTGGCGCGCACGGCGGCGCCGTACTCGGTGATGCCGGTGTGGCCGAGCAGGTTGGTGTCGTCGGTGATCAGGCCGGGAATGTTGCCGATCAGACCGCCGACCTGCACCGATTCCAGCAGCGGCAGCACGGCCGGTGCGGTGGCGAGGCAGATGCCGAGCGCAGTCGGAGCAACGCGATCCGGTTCGATTTCCGTGACCGAGCCGCCCGGGCCGTACACGTAGTTCGACATGTAGGTGTAGAGGATCTTGTGGTTGCCCGTCGTCGACGGCATGACCACGAAATCGTCGGTCAGCGACGAACGCCGCACCTGGGTGCCGCAGACCGCCAGATCGGCCTTGCCGATGTTGCGGACCGAGGTCACGTCGAAGCGGAACACGTTCTTCGAGATCACGCCGCCAGCGAACTGGTACTTGCGGCCGCGCACCAGACCGTCGCCACCGCCCGAGATGTAGGACGTGTAGCTGAGCATGTGATGCGGATCGTTGTGCGAATCCGACGAGGCGCCGCCCAGCGGGCCGCCCGGCAGGATATTCGACAGGATCACCTTCGGCAGCTCGGCGGTCCAGATCACGTTGCCGTAGGTCGTCGAGTTCGGCTCGGCGTCGAGCACCGCGAGGAAGTCCTGGCTGGTCTGCGGGTTGCAGACCGGCGTCGAGCAGCCGTCACCGGTCCAGACCAGCAGCACCGATCCGTTCGGGATGACCTGGTTGGTGTACTTGTTGATTGCGGCCGGCGCGCCGGCGGCTGGCGTCTGGTCGCGCGGACTCAGGATCTTGGTCAGCAGACCGTTGTTTTCCGCGCCCTGTGCAGCCGTGCCACCGCCAAGACCGCCGAGCAGGTTGGTCAGCGGACCGCCGGACTGCTTGGATTTCAACAGCTGGGCTTCGGCCGGGGTCGGCACGGCTCCTGCAAAAGCGACGACGGCCGTCATCGCTATTGCGGTAGCCGTGCCACCCAGCTTGCGCCGGTGTGATATCGCATGCTTCACGTGAACATCTCCCATATCAATGTGGTCTCTCAAAAGAATCTTTCGCGAGTTTTCCTGGACCTGATCGGAACTTTGTTTTCTATTTCCGGAAACGGAATTTCCGACTCGATTCAAGCGCGTGTATCGTAAGTGGCGGCTATTGCCCGACAACCGGCGGTGAATAGATCATTTATTCAATTAGAAGGTCGTTCAGGTTTTAAACGTTGTTAAATAATGAGTTTTTCGTTTAATTGTCTGGAAATAAGCAAATAACATCGGGCTTTAAAAATAGTCTTCTTGTTTTTTAGTTATTTATTAATGCGGGAGAGCGATAAGCAACGAGCGAATTTCGGCCTCAGGCCTCGCCAGCGCCGGCCATCGCCGCGTCGGCGGCCGCGCGGCCGTAGCGCAGGAACAGCAGCGGTGTCAGGAAGCTGTCGAGCAAGGTCGAGGACAGCAGGCCGCCGAAGATCACCAGCGCCACCGGATGCAGGATTTCCTTGCCGGGCGCGGCGCCGTCGAGCATCAGCGGCGTCAGCGATAGCGCGGCGATCAGCGCCGTCATCAGCACCGGTGTCAGGCGCTCGGCCGAACCCTTCAGCACCAGCGCAGACCCGAAGGCCTCGCCATCGTCGCGGGTCAGTGCCAGATAGCGGCTGACCTTGAGGATGCCGTTGCGGGCGGCGATGCCGGCCAGGGTCACGAAGCCGACCAGGCTGGCGATCGACAGCGGCGTGCCGGTGAGCGCCAGCGCGAGCACGCCGCCAACCAGCGCCAGCGGCACGTTGCCGAGAATGATCAGGGTCAGCGGCAGCGAGCCGTAACGACCGTACAGGACCGCCGCCATCAGCAGCAGCGACAGCAGCGCCAGGGCGCCGATATGCCGCGTCGCCTGGTCCGCCGACGCCGCCTGCCCCTCCAGCACGACGGCATAACCGGACGGCAGCACGAGTTGCGCGAGCCGCTTGCGCACCTCGCCGGTAGCGTCCTCGAAGCCGTGCTCGGCCGGAAACGCGGTCACCGCGATGCGCCGGCGCAGATGCTCGCGAAGAATCTGGTTCGGTGCACGGCTATCGCCGAGGCTGGCGATCCAGGCCAGCGGCACAGGGCCGGCGGTGCCGTCGATCAGCAGGGCCTTCAGCGCTTCCGGCTGACGCGCGGCTTCGGGCAGACGCAGCACCAGGGCGTGACGGCTTTCGCCTTCGACGATCTGCGACAAGGTTTCGCCATTGACCAGCAGGCCGAGCGCCGCCTGCGCCCTGGCCGGGGCGATGCCGGCCTCAGCGGCGGCGCGGGCGTCGATGCGGATGTCGAACTGCGGCGTGTCCAGCTGCGGCTCGATCAGCACGTCGCTGAGGCCCGGCAGCTTCGCGAGCCCGGCCTGGATCTCGGTGGCCAGACGGCGCAGGGTCGGCAGATCGTCGCCACTGACTTTCACCACCAGCGGCGCACGGACACCGGATAGCAGATGATCGAGGCGATGCGAGATCGGCTGGCCGATCGACACCGCCGCCGGCAGCACCGACAGCCGGGCACGGATGTCGGCGGCGATCTCCCGGCGCGGCCGGCCGCCCTCGCGCAGGCTGACGTCCAGCTCCGAATAGTGCACGCCCTCGGCGTGCTCGTCGGCCTCGGCGCGGCCGGTGCGACGGCCGACTGCAGTCACCTCCGGTACCTCGAGGATCAGGTTCTCGGCGAGGTGACCGAGCCGGTCCGACTCGCTCAATGCGATGCCCGGCGCGGCGATCAGGTTCACCGTCAGCGTGCCTTCGTTGAACGGCGGCAGGAAGGCGCGCGGCAGGCGCAGCGCCAGCACCGTGCTCAGCATCAGGATCATTGCAACCACTGCCAGCAGCAGCCGTCCTCGCGCCAGCACTTTCTCCAGCAGGCGCAGGTAGCCGGCCTTCAGCGCCGCCAGCCAGCGCGGCTCGACCGGCAGCCGCGCGGCATTGCCGAAAGCCAGCACGCAGAGCACCGGCGTCACCGTGATCGCGGTCAGCAGGCTGGCCAGGATCGCGGCGATATAGGCGATGCCGAGCGGCGCGAACAGCCGGCCTTCGACGCCGTCCAGCGCGAACAGCGGCACGAACACCAGCACGATCAGCAAGGTCGCGTAGAGGATGCCGGCACGCACTTCGAGTGTTGCCTGGGCCACCGCCCTGACCAGCGCCCGACCAGTCGGCCGCTGGCCGCGCAGTCGCCGGACGACGTTCTCGACGCCGACCACGGCATCGTCGACCAGCTCGCCGACCGCGATCGCCAGGCCGCCGAGGGTCATCGTGTTGATCGACAGCCCCAGTGCCTGCAAGGCCAGCACGGCAGCGAGCACCGACAGCGGAATCGCGGTCAGCGCGACCAGCGTCGCCCGGCCGCTGAGCAGGAACACGAACAGGATGACGGCGACGATCAGCGCGCCGTCTCTGAGCGCATCGAGCACGTTGCCGACCGAGTGCTCGATGAAATCGGCCTGGCGGAACACGGTCAGGCGCGTCGCCCCCGGCGGCAGGCCGGCGTCGAGCGTGGCGAGCCGGGCTTCGAGTGCCGCGGTCAGCGCCAGCGTGTCGACACCCGGCTGCTTCTGGATGGCCAGGATCACCGCCGGATGGCCGTTGGCGCCGGCCGCGCCGCGCGGATAGCGGTGACCGATCGCCAGATCGGCGACCTGCCCGACCCGGATCACCGCAGCACCACGCTGGGCGATCGCGATCTGGTTCAAGGCCTCGAAATCGAACGGCCGGCCGACGCTGCGCAGCGCCACTTCGCGGCCGCCGGCTTCGACCAGCCCGGCGCCGAGGTTCTGGCCATGGCCGCGCAGCGCCGTTTCCAGCTCGCTCAGCGTCACGCCGCGCTGGCGCAGCCGCTGCGGATCCGGCTGCACCTCGTACTGGCGGATCTCGCCGCCGATCGCCAATACCTGGGCGACGCCGGATACCGCGAGCAGCGCCGGTCGCAGCGTCCATTCGGCGTGATCGCGCAGCCGCTGCGGGCTGACACCCTCACCCTGCAGCGCGACCAGCAGGATTTCGCCCATCAGCGAGGTCGGCGGGCCGATCCGCGGCGCCAACCCCGGCGGCAGCTGGCCGCGCGCGGCATCGAGCCGCTCGGCGACCAGCTGGCGGCTGCGATACAGATCGGCCGACCAGTCGAACTCGGCGTAGACGATGGCGATGCCGGCGCTCGACACCGAGCGCAGCCGGGTGATGCCCGGCAGGCCGCTGAGCGCGGCTTCCAGGGGATAGCTGACCTGGGTCTCGACGTCTTCGGCGGCAAGGCCGGCGGCCTCGACCTGGACCGCGACGGTCGGCCGGGTCAGGTCCGGCAGCACGTCGACCGGCAGGCGCCCGGCCTGATACAGGCCGACGGCCACCAGCACCAGCGCAGCGACGAGCACCAGCGCGCGGTTGCGCAGACTGGCATCGAGGATGGCGGCGAACACGGCGCTCAGCCCTGCGGCGGGGTTCGGCGGCGCTGCAGCGCCCCGTTCAGCATCAGGGCCGCGATCAGCGGCAACAGGACCAGCACCAGGCCACCACCATCGCCGGCGCTGCGTCGCTCGCCAGCCGCGGCAACTTCGGGCCTGGCTGGCAGCGCCGCGCTCAGGGTTTCGGTCCAGCCATCGCCACGCAGCTCGAAGCGCGCCGACGGCTGTGCCTCGTCGCCGAGCACGGCTGCCGGAACCTGCCAGCTGCCCGGCGCCAGCTCGGCGGCCTGCAGGCTGCGGCCCGCGACCACCAACTGCAGACGGGCGCCAGTCAGCGGTGTATTGCTCGCGTAGTCGTCGGCATAGACGCTGAGCCCGCCGTCGGCTTCGCGCACGGCGACCAATTCGACCCTCGGCGTCGCCAGGCTCAGGCGAGCGCCGCTGACTACGGCCGGTACCGGCAATGCCAGCTCCGGCGCTTCGTGGTCGTGGCCATCATGGGCCTGCAGCACCGGTGGCAGCGCGATCAGCAGGCCCGCAAACAGGCTGAGGAGCGGCTTCATCGCCGCGCCCCCGGATCGGCGTAGCGGGGGTCGCGGACCAGGGCCGGATCATCGAGCGTGCGCAGGAAGGCCAGCAGCGCGTCGCGCTCGCCGTCGTCGATAGCAATGCCGCCGCGCAGCGCCGGATCGAGGGCCTCGCTGTCGGCGATGCCATGGCGGTAGTGCTCGACCACCTGTTCCAGGGTGTCGAAACGGCCGTCGTGCATGTACGGCGGGGTCAGGCCGAGGTTGCGCAGGCTGGGCACCCGGAAATGGCCGCGGTCCTGGTCGCGGCCGGTGACGACGGCGCGGCCGGCGTCCGGGGATACCGCATCGAGGCCGTTGCCGCGGTAGCTGAAATCGCTGAGCAGCGGCTCGACATGGCAGCTGGCGCAATGGGCGCGGAAGCTGGCGAGACCGGCCTGCTCGGTCACCGACAGAGCGTCGCCATCACCATTCCGGTAGCGGTCGTAACGGCTGTCCGCCGACACCAGCGTGCCGGTGAACTGGGCCAGCGCCCGCAGCAGGCGCTGGCTATCGATATCCGGCGTGCCGAACGCAGCAGCGAAGCGCACCGGGTACTCGGCATCGGCATCGGCGCGCAGCTTGGTCAGCAACTCCGGCAGGCTCTGATCCATCTCGACCGGATTGGCGATCGGCCCCAGCGGCTGCAGTTCCAGGTGATGGGCCGAGCCATCCCACATCAGCTGCGGCTGCCAGGCGAGATTGAACAGGCCGGGCGCATTGCGCTTTCCGTTCTGGTTTCGGATGCCGTGGCTGACCGGGTGATCGTAGTGCGCGAATGCGGCGAATTGCTGATGGCAACTGGCGCAGGCGATGGTGCCGTCGCGCGACAGCCTGGGGTCGTAGAACAGCTGGCGGCCGAGCGCGAAGCCGGCCGCGGTGACCGGGTTGTCGTGGAAATCGTAGACCGGCTGCGGCCAGCCGGCCGGCACCTCGAACTCCGGCGTATGCGCCAGCAGCCAGGCATCGGCGAGCCGGGCGACGCCACCACGAGCCTGCAGCGCCAGCCCGCCGAACACGGCGAGCAGCAGTACCGCGAACAGCGCGATCCGGCCTGCGCTGCGCCTGACCACGAGGCGCGACTTCATGGCTGGCGGGGTGCGCCTGCCGGTTCGTGGTGGATGTGATCGACGCTCAGCCAGCCGCCGAGGCGGTCGGCGAGCGGCAAGCCATCCTTGGTCTGCATCACCAGCGCCTGCTCGGCGAACTTCAGCGGCACGGCGCCGCCAAGAAAGGCGGCGACATCGGCGTGCAGGTGGACGGTCGGCTGGATCGCCGCCGCGACCCGCAGCGGCTTCGGCGCGAACGGCAGGAACAGCCTGCGCTGCAGGCCGTTGCCGCCGAGGTGCAGGGTTACCGCCTGACCGGACTCCGGCGACGCCGGCGAGCTGCCTTCGAGCTTGAAATGGATGTAGCCGGTGGCCCAGGTCCAGAACATGCCGTGCGCCGGATCGAGCGAGCCGGTCTGGGCGCCGCTGCCGTTGCGGACTTCGTCGACGCCGATGGTCAGCTCCAGACCGCGGTACTCGCCCTCGGGCGCCGGCGGCAGCAGGAAGCGAGTGGTTTCCGGCTTCGCGGCGTCGATCAGGTAATAACCGCCCGGCAACTGGGGATCAGGCACAGCGGCCTGCCAGCTGCCATCGGCGCGCAGCAGGCGCGGATTCGACAGGTAGTACTGCAGGCGCTTCACGCTCAGGGTTTCGCCAGCCGGCGTAGCGAACGGCTCGCCGATCACCAGCGGCGCTGCGCCGACGACGTGGCTGATCTCGACCTGGATCGCCGGCAGCGACGGCGCCGCCGGCCGGCACGCGGCCAGCACGGCGAACAGGGGTAGCAGCGACAGGAAGCGCGGGAAAGCAGGCACGTGACCAAGCGTCCAATTCCAAAGACGCGGCGATGCTATCGAATAAAGGCTTTCCTTCTTAGATCGATTTGTGATTCCGAAATGCCTCGGCGACAGGCTTCGGGCTCACCGCAGCATCCACCTCGATCAAGCCGTCCGGCCAGGCGACGACCGAGCGTCACCGCTGCCCGTCTAAGCTGCAGCGCAGCGCTTCGGCAGGCGCAGGCTGGAGATCACGGCGCAGGCATCGACGCCATCGGAAGATCCACCTGCGCCGCCGATCAGGCCGGCGCGCAGCGCGTCATGGATCGCCGCCGCATCGAGCCCAGGCTTCAACTCCAGCAACAACGCGACGAGGCCCGATACGTTCGCGGCGGCGAACGAGCCACCGGAGATGAAGTTGTAGCTGCCGCGGGGAAAAGTGGTCAGCACTTCATGGCCGGGCGCGGCGACCACTTCCTCGGTTTCGTCGGCGGCGGGGGCTTGTCCAGCCATGCGCACGCGGATCACGGCATCCAGCCCGCTGGCAAACCCCGAGGGACGCTCGCCAGCGGGTGGCTCCGCGATCACCACGACGATCTGCCGCGCCAGCGCCTGGCGCAGCAGCGACTGGATCAGCGGATCGGCCGGCCCGGTCAGGCTCAGGTTGATGATCCGCGGCTGCAGGCGAATGGCCGCATCGAGCGCGGTGGCCAGACTCAGGCTGTTGCAGATCGCGCCAGGCTCGCCGGGTTGCAGAGGCCAGCAGGCGCGCAGCGCGTAGAGGCGGGCATCCGGCGCCATTCCGACGATGCCCTGCCCGTTCCCCGCCAAGGCGCCGATGACGCCGGCAACCGCGGTGCCGTGGATGTCGTCGTTGAACGCCAGGTCGCGCGGCGCCTCGGCCAGATCGAGGTGGCTGGCAATCTGACCGGCGAGGTCCGGATGACGAAGGTCGACGCCGGTATCGACGATGGCGATCGATACGCCGCGACCTGTCGCCAGCTGGCGCGCACGTTCGGCATTCATGCCCCGGAACGAGGTCTGCAACGGCTGATAGGGGTCGGCGGCCAGAACGTGGAAGGTCGCCATCGCTTGCGCCGTGCCGACGCGCGCATCGCCGCCGAGTTCGCCAATGACCTCGGTGAGCGTGCGACTGTCGTCGACGGCGTACACGACGCAATGGACGCCTAGCGAGAGGATCGGCCATTCGGTGATCAGGGTCAGCCGGTGATCCTTCGCCAGAGAGCCGCTGATGCCACGGCTCCAGGTGGTGGAACCATAGCTTGCGCCGCGTTCAAGGTAGGGGCCGGGGCTGCCGTTGGGTGGTCGGCTGAGGCTGCGGTCGGCAAAGGTGACAACCACCTGGCGCGCGGCATCGCTGGCCACGGCATCGACTGCCGGTGCGCCGCGGGCGCCCTGATCACCAGCAGGGCGTGTCGACGCACAGGCCGCCAGCAGCACCAGCAGCGCCGTGAAGAGACCTGTCCTCGGCGACATCACGGCCTCGCTCCAGCGGGCGCCGCCGGACGCACGGCTTCGGCCAGCATCACCTCGGGCTGCCGACGCAGTTCCGCGAGGCGGTCATCGAGGGCGGTCGGCCCGTCGATCGCATTCAATCGCAGCGTATAGGCGCCAACCGAATTGGGGCCCGCGACCACCCGCCCCCGCACGGCGGCGATCAATTGCTCGCGGCGAGTGTCGGAGGTGGATGCCGTGAACACCAGCGTGACCTCGTCGAGACCGGCGGATCGCGCGGTCGCCGGCGCGTCGGACAACACCCGGTAGCCCTCGGTCGGCCCCTTGTCGGTCAGCAGCAGGCCCGACAGCACCGCGACCACGGCAGCAGCGGCGAACACGGGACGCAGCGCCGGTGTTGCCAGCCATGCCGTCAGCCGCTGACGCCATCCGGACGAGGTTCTTGCGAGGCGCTTCTGCTGCTCGTGGCCACGCACTTGCGCCATCAGCTTTTGCAGGCCCGGCTCCGGCGAGCGAGCCGGCAGGGGATCGATCGCCACCAGCGCCGCGATGCGCCGCTGCAAGGCCAGTTCCTCGCGGCAGCTGGCGCAGACTTCGAGGTGCCGCTCCAGCGCCGCGCGCGCGACCGGGCCCAGATGCCCCGCTGCGTGGCGCGGCAACTGGTCGCGGATCCGCTGATGGTCGTCGTTCATGTCCGTCGTCCGTCCGATTGGCAATGGCCGCGGGGCATCACGAGAGCCGTTGGCCGCTGAGACTCGGCCACAGCAGCCGCAGCTTGCGCCGGGCGTGGAAAACGCGAGTCTTCACCGTGTTCTCCGGGCACTCGAGCACCGCGGCGATATCGCTGTAGTTCAGGCCTTCGTGATAAACCAGTTCCATCACCGCACGCTGTTCCTTTGGTAAAACCTGCATCGCCGCCGCTGCCAGCTGATCCGATTCCAGCCCTTCATAGCAACCGTCAAGCTCGCCGAGGCTGTCGGTCATTTCCTCGGTGATCGACACCGCCCCGCCTCCGCGTCGCGCCTTTGCGGCCGCTTTCAGCGCCTTGCGGTAGGCAATGCCGAAGATCCAGGTGCTCACCCGGGACCGCGGCGTGGCATCGGCCGCTTTCTGCCAGACCACCATCATCGTTTCGTTGATCACGTCGTCGACCGCCATCTCGTCGTGAATCACCCGCATCACGAAGCGACCCAGACGCCCGTGCACCTGCCGGTACAACGTCGCCAGCGCCGCCTGGTCGCCGCGGCCGATACGCGCCACCAGTTCCCAGGCCGGATCGCTGTCCAGAACGGCAGACTCGATTTCGGCCAGCAATTCCGGCGGCAGGCTGACTGCTTCAGCTTCCTCACTGAATGCCGGGTCGGCGGCCAAAGGTTCAAACGTCGCTTCGCCATCGATGTCCTCGCCGGTCAACCGGTCTGAACGCTGCGGTGACGCGTTCACAGACCGTAGGACACGGACAGCACCAGGCGATCATCGAAGACCAGATCCGCCAGATCCTTGCCTACCGGCTCCTCATGAGGCTGCTCATTGATCTGGCGAGCCCCCCGCCAGGCCAGATCGATGGTCAGGTGACGACCGAGGTACCAGCTCGTGCCGAGCGACCACAACAGGCTGTCGTAGTCATAGGCCTTGCTCGCCCACTCGTGCCCGATGCCGACATTGAACTGCAGCACATCGGTGATCGGCAGGCGCAGCTTCAGATTCAAATTGGTCGCCGAGTGACCCCGGCCGTAGACGTCCGGCGCCATCGACAGCCCGAGCGTCGCCAGATCACGGAAATGCAGCGAGCTGTAGACCTCGCCGTAATGCGCGGTCCGATCGAACACCTGGCGGTCGTACCAGTAGCCCGCCAGCGACAGGTCGCCACTGAAGTCCTCGCTGAACTTGCGATGGGCGCCTGCATAGGTGATCGCTTCCGCGCTGGCGCCACCGAAATCGATGGCCGACACCCAGGTACCGGCATAGATCCCCGCCCCGCCGAGATAATCGACATTGCCTTGGATCGTCGGATGACCGTCGCTCTTGCTGTAGCTGCCGGACAGGTAATCGGAGGTTACCCGGGCAACGGCATGCAAGCCCGCTGCCCCCTGCGCGGGCAAGGTCAGACAGCCACAGATCAGCATTGCGCACAGCGCGCCAGCCCTCACGCCCAACCGCCCAGTCTCGCCATCAGTCCACGTGCCTGCCGCCCAGCCCTGCTGCCCCGCCATCGATTGGAAGCCGCTCGGCTGCAGCCCGCAGCAGCTCGAGAGCGGTCCCGATCAATGGATCCTGTCTTTCGACAACGAACCGGATCGGGGATTTATTCCCGAGACCGAACCGCCGCGTCGGCGGCAGCCGCCCACAGGCGGGAAAGTCGAAAGATCGGGCGCGATGATACGGCTTTGGCCAGGCCGTCCGGACGCCGCCGAACAGGCAACCGAGCGGCGGTAGCCGGTGGCCGCTCTGGAGGCACCGACGAACGACCGTGCGACCTGCGGTGCCGTAACGAGGGCGCCGCAGGTCGGACGGCATCAACGCACGTCGAGATCCTTGGCGGTGGCTGCGCCAGCTCGGGAGTAGGCGCGCCAGTCGATCGTCTGGCCGACCTTCAGCTGGCTGTCCTTGTTGCGGAAGGTGATCTTGGTGCAGCTGTTGGTGGCGAGACGCTGGACACCGACGGTGACGTAGCCGCTGCCGACCGCCGTGACCTTGCCGCTGCCGGAAATCAGGGTGCTGCCTTCGGGCTTGCTGCAGACCGGCGCCGCCCCAGCGGCAATGACCACGGTGTAGGCGGTGCTGCTGCTCAGGCCAGCACTGTCGCGCAGGCCGATGCTCAGCGCGTAGCTGCCAGCAACCGTCGGCGTGCCGCTGAGACGGCCGCCGGCGAAGCTCAACCCGCCCGGCACGCCAGCAGCCGTCCAGGTGTAAGGCGCCGTGCCGCCACTGGCCGTCAGGGCAGCGGCATAAACCACATCAACCTGACCGTTCGGCAATGTGCCGGAGACCGTCACCGGCGTGACCGGCGGCGTCACCGTCATGCTCGCTGCGAAGCAGCCCGCTGCCGCATCGAAACGGCCGCTGTAGCTGAGCAGCTGACCCGGCTGGAAGCTGGTGGCGCCGGCATTGAAAGTGATCGACTGGCGCGGCGCATACCAGATGCGATCGGTGATCGCGGTGCCCGCATTGAGCAGCAGGTAGTCGGCGCCCACCGAGCGGATCACCGCGTTCGCGCCGGTGCAGGTCGGCGCCACCGGTGGCGGATTGCCGCCGTTGCCGGCGACCGTGTCGAGCGCCTCGAAAGCGTTGTCGCCGATACCGGCATCGTTGAACACCAGCTGGTTCTGCAGGATCGGCAGGCCGGCGGCATAAGCCCCTGGCGGCAATGCGGCAGCGGTCGAGAAATTGCTGACCGCCGGCACGACCCAGCCAGTCACGCCGTTCGGATAGGCCTGGCCGGTGATGTCGGTGACCAGCAGCGTGTACATGCGGCCAACCGTGAGGCGCAGGCCCAGCGCCGCGTAGTCGACATCGACGAAGCCCATGAACGGAGCGGTCAGTGTCACATCCCGGCTGTGCAGTACCGCGCCGCCGGTGCCCTCGCCGTCCAGCAGCCGGATATTGGCGCGAATGCTCGGCGCCACCGCGTACGGGTAGGAGTTCGGCTGGATCTGGCCCGGGTAGACGGTGGCCAGCCAGTTGGTGAACGAACGCTGGTCCGCGACGTACAAGCCCGCGCGAACATTGCTCGCCAGCGCCTGGAACGACTGGCCGACCGGCGCGTGGTTGAAATCGTGGCCACTGGAGGTGGTCGGCCGGAATTGCAGGTCGGTGGCGCCGGCGAGCGCGACAGGGGGCGCCAGCAGCGCGGCGGCGGCAAGCAGGGAGGACAGAAGTGTTTGGCTGGCTTTCATGGAGCGGTCGGACTGGGTCGTGATCGGAAACCGGCGCGGCATTCATGCGCCGTTACCTTCTCTATCCCCGCTCGAAGCCGATCGGTTCAATGCCGGACCGGATTTGTTCTCCGGAGCCATGCGCCGCCGGGATACAAAAAAGCCCCGGCGGTGCGGACCGTCGGGGCTTGGAGGTGATGATTCCTGAATCGCGGCGGGACCATCATCCCGCCACGCACGCCGCTCAGCGCTTGTTGCGCAGCTCGGTGGCCTTCCGGTCCAGCTGATCGGCCAGCGCCGCCCCCTGGCTGCCGGTCACGACATTGAAACCGCCGCCGGTGAAGCCTTTGCTGATGCAGAACAGCTGGCCGCGCCGGATCGGGCCGTAGTAGTAGTCGGTGCCGCCGGTACTGGCGCTGCCGACCAGCAACTCCGGACAGAAGGTCGCGCCGTTGGCGGTGCCGGCCGGCACCGTGAAACGGAACTGCACGACGGCGCTGGCGCCGCGGGCCAGTGACAGCGGCACGCCGGCTCCGCCCTGGAACGTCGAGTTCGTCACCGCGGACTGCAGGCCCAGGGCGTTGACCAGCGTCCAGGCTCCGCCGGTGACGGTGCCGACCGAAGAGTTATTGACGCGCGCGCTGAACTTGCAGACCCCGCCCTCGGGCGGCAAGGCGCCGCAGGGACGAATCTCCGAGAACTGCACCGGGTAGCTCGGCGTCAGACGCAGACGGCTTAGCGTGTAGTTCTGGCCCTCGGCCACCTGGAACGGATCCGAGCGGCGGTTCTGGTAATCGCTGGCACTGCCTTCGATCACGTAATAGCCGGCCTTGAGGCGCCCGCCGTAGATGCTGTCCTGGAACTCGACGACGCCGTCCTCGCTGGCATTGGCGTTACCGGCATAGGAGAAGCAGTTGTTGCCGGAGGCGTCGCAGGAATAGAGGCTGGCGCGGGCATTGATCGGCGACGAACCCTTCAGCGGCGCGAGCGTGACCTCGTCGACGAGGCGGGCCTTGATCGAACCGATCACCGGCACCAGGGCCATCGCGATGTCGCCGAGATCGACCGTGCGCCGGGCGATGGCGGTGAAGAACTGCTGCGAGGGGACGTAGCCGTTGGCGGTCGCCGTCAACCGGTAGATCTGCCCGCCGTTGAGCTGCTGGTCATACGGGTTGGCCGGATACAGGAACCCGCCCAGGGCATCCGGCGCCAAGTAGCTGGCGATCGGATAGCAGGAGGCGTTCGGCGTCGCCGCATCGCACTGCTCGATGGCCACGCGCGGATAGTTGAAATCACTGCCGGACAGCGGCGCGCGGCTGACGGCATCGACGAGCCGGCCGCGGACCGCCGTCTCCTCGACCAGGGCGATGCTCAGTCGATAGCTGCCGGACTGTCCGTGCTGGCCGGTGAAGCTGAAGTCGCAGCAGGCCGAGGCGGCGATCACCACGACGCCATCGGCCGGCACCGTGGCGCGGATTCGGGAGTCGGGACCATAGTAGTCGTCGCCACGCGCGACCAGATTGCAGCTGGAATCGAAGACGCCGAGGCTGGGATCACCGAGGCTGCCCTGGCCGGAATAGGCGCCCTGCAGGTCGATCTGGATCGGCGTGCCCGGCACCAGAGCCACCCGGAAGAAATCGACGTCGCCGGTGCCGGCGGGCGTCGTGTCCAGCGCGGCCGACAACACGGCCGGCAGCGCCTTCGAACCAAAATTCTGTGCGGCCGAACAAGCATTGTTCGGCTCCCGCTCCTGCGCCTCGACGCTGCCGGCCAGCAGCCCCAGCACCAGCAGCAGCCCGGTGCACATCCGCGCCAGCGATCCCTTCCCGCGTCCTGCAATCCTGCCCATAGGCGTTCTCCCGGTTGTCCCGACCGCATCAAGTCGATGCAGCCTCGGCCCACGGAGCCTAAGCAGCGGAGCCTTCACCGAGTGGTGCAAAAAACGGGCTTTGTGATCCAGCTCACAATCAAGCTGCATCTGCTGCGATAACCGCCGCGACAGCTCGTCGGCCAGCAGGCGAGCACCCGTATCGATCCCGTTGCTAGGATCACCGCCACCACACTGCCGCACGGAACCCGACATGACACTCAAGCTCAATGATCCTTCGCTGCTGCGCCGGCAATGCTCGATCGGCGGCCACTGGATCGACGGCACTGCCAGCATCGAGGTGCGCAATCCGGCGACCGGCGCGCTGGTCGGCAGTGTCCCGAAGCTCGGCGCCGCCGAAACGCGCAGTGCGATCGAGGCCGCGAACGCCGCCTGGCCGGCCTGGCGGGCGCGTACCGCGAAGGACCGCGCCGGCCTGCTGAAAGCCTGGTTCAGCCTGATCATGGCCAACCAGGAGGATCTGGCTCGGATCATGACCGCCGAACAGGGCAAACCGCTGAGCGAGTCGCGTGGCGAGATCGCCTACGCCGCTTCGTTCATCGAATGGTTCGCCGAGGAAGGCAAGCGCACTTACGGCGAGGTCATCCCGCCGACGACGGCCGGCCAGCGCCTGATCGTCAGCAAGGAGCCGATCGGCGTCTGCGCGGCGATCACGCCCTGGAATTTTCCGGCTGCAATGATCACCCGCAAGGCCGGCCCGGCCCTGGTCGCCGGCTGCACGATGGTGCTGAAGCCGGCGTCGCAGACGCCGCTGTCGGCGCTGGCGCTGATGCTGCTCGCCGAGCGGGCCGGCATTCCAGCCGGCGTGCTCAACGTGGTGACGGGGTCTGCCGGCGAGATCGGCAGCGAACTGGCCAGCAATCCGATGGTCCGCAAGCTGACCTTCACCGGCTCCACCGAGGTCGGTCGCATCCTGATGGGCCAGACCGCGGCGACGATCAAGAAGGTGTCGATGGAACTGGGCGGCAACGCACCGTTCATTGTTTTCGATGATGCCGACCTCGACGCCGCCGTCGAAGGCGCCCTGATCTCCAAGTACCGCAACGCCGGCCAGACCTGCGTCTGCTCGAACCGCATCTACGTGCAGGCCAGTGTCTACGAGGCCTTCGCCGCGAAGTTCGTCGCCGCCGTGCAGAGGCTGACCGTCGGCGATGGCACGGCCGACGGCGTCAAGCTCGGCCCGCTGATCGACGCCAAGGCGGTGACCAAGGTCGAGGAACACATCCACGACGCGCTGGCCAAGGGTGGCCACCTGCTCACCGGCGGCAAGCGCCACGCGCTCGGCGGCTCGTTCTTCGAGCCGACGGTGATCGCCAACGCGACACCGGACATGTTGGTCGCCCGGGAGGAAACCTTCGGGCCCCTGGCGCCGCTGTTCCGCTTCGACACCGAGGAGGAAGTGATCGCCCTGGCCAACGACACCGAGTTCGGCCTGGCCAGCTACTTCTACGCCCGCGACATCGGCCGGGTCTGGCGCGTTTCGGGAGCGCTCGAATACGGCATGGTCGGCGTCAACACCGGCCTGATCTCCAACGAGGTGGCGCCGTTCGGCGGCGTCAAGCAGTCCGGCATCGGCCGCGAAGGCTCGCGCTACGGCATCGAGGATTATCTGGTCGTGAAGTACACCTGCATGGCGGGGATCTGAAACCGCCCCACCGGCCTTCCCCGTAAGCGGGGGTGGCCGGTGGGGCCATGCCGGTTGATTCGCAGAACGTTTGTAGTAACCTCTCTACAAATTCTGCGAGAGACTCGCCATGAACATCACCACGATCTCCAGTCGTCAGTTCAACCAGGACGCCAGTGGCGCAAAAAAGGCGGCGCGACAAGGTCCGGTGTTCATCACCGATCGCGGCCAGCCCGCGCATGTGCTGCTCAGCATCGAGGAATATCGGCGGCTGACCGGGGCCGGCGGGAGCATCGCGGACCTGCTGGCGATGGACGAGGGTGTCGATATCGACTTCGATCCTCCCAAGGCCGTCATTGCCGGCCGCCCGGTTGATCTCGATTAGTGCTGATCCTCGACACCAATGTGGTTTCGGAGCTGCGCAAAGTTCGCGCGGGCCGCGTGGATCCGAGGTTCGTCCGCTGGGTCGATGGCACCGAGCCGGCCAGTCTTTACCTGTCCGCGATCACGATCATGGAACTGGAAACCGGCGTGGGCTTGATTGAACGCCGCGATGGCCATCAAGGCAGGCTGCTGAGAAGCTGGCTGGAACTGCGGGTGCTGCCAGGCTTCGCCAATCGGATTCTGCCGGTCGACGTGGCTGTCGCCCACCGCTGTGGCGCCATGCACGTGCCGGATCGGCGCAACGACCGGGATGCCTTGATCGCTGCGACGGCCCTGGTTCACGGCATGACCGTGGTCACCCGCAATATCTCGGACTTCATCGCGACTGGAGCCAAGCTGATCGATCCCTGGAGCGACTGAGATCCGGCAAACGCGAGCAGAACGAGAGTCAAACCGATTCAGGCCGTCGGCGGCGCTGGCTCTGACGCCGGGTTCAGCGACCGCATGTAGGCCGCCAGCATGTCGCTGAGGCAGTCGATGATCTCGTCCTTGCGCAAGTGCGCGTGCGGCTGGCTCAGGTAGCGGATCAGGGTCATCAGCGTGCTGTTGATGATCACGAACAGCACCGCGTGCGGGTTGCTGATGCGGAACTGGTTCAAGTGGCGCAGCAGATACAGCCGGCAGACCTCGAACATGTGCCGTTCCAGCTGGTCGACGACACGCATCGAATGCAGCTGGTGCCAGTTGCGCGCCAGCTCCAGGTACAGGCCCTCATCCTTCTGCATGAACGCGAATACCGCCGACAGCAGGCCATGCACGGTAGTGCGCACATCGGCGTCGAGCAGGCCATCGATGCGCTGATCGATCAGCCCGGCCAGATCACGGCTCAGGCGATCCAGCAGCGCTTCGACCAGCGCGCCCTTGCTGTCGAAGTACTGGTACAGCGAGCCGACGCTGACCCCGGCCTGCGCGGCGATGTGGTTGGTGCTCGCATGCACCAGTCCTTGCTCGGCGATCGCCCGGCCGGTGGCTTCGATCAGCGCATCGACCATCTTCTGCGAACGCTGCTGCTTCGGGCTCTTGCGCACCGCGGGACTCCGGGACTGGTATCGCGAATTGAATGCGAGCAAAGCGTCGCATTACTGTCCGATGACGGCAAGCCGCCGTGACCAGGGTTTTCGCCATGCGTGATCGCCGCCAGGAAACACCGCAGTCTCCAGACTCCCGGACGGCCGCCGACCGACCGCGCGAGGCGACGAGGAAAGCCCGGCAAGGTGGCGACAAGGTGGTACCGATCAAGGCGAGCCCGCTGGCGGCATCCAGCCCGGCACCACTGTCGCCGGACTCGCTGACCTGGCAACTGTTCGGTGACCTGCGCGGGCTGCTGCTGATCGCCCGCACCGGCACCCTGCAGAACATGCATCCGGATATCTCGGCGGCGCTGGTCGAGCACTCGAATTTTTTCCAGAACCCCTGGAACCGCCTGCTGCGCTCGATTCCGCCGATCCTCGGCGTCGTCTACGACGGCGACCTGGCGGCCAGCACCGGCCGCCAGGTACGCGACTTCCATCGCGGCATCGGCGGCCGCAGCGGCAGCGGCCGGCCGTATCACGCGCTGAATCCCGAGTTGTACTACTGGGCACACGCGACCTTCTTCGAAAGCCAGATCGCGCTCTGCGAGTTCTTCGGCACACCGCTGAGCACGGCCGACAAGGAGCGCCTGTACCGGGAGTCGATCCAGTGGTACGCGCTGTACGGCCTGACGATGGCGCCAGTGCCCCCCGACTACGCGAGCTTCCAGCGCTACTGGCAGCAGATGGTCGACACCCGCCTGCAGAACACCGCCGTCACCGACTGGTACTTCCGCAACGGCCGGCAGATGCCGGCTCCATACGGCTGGCTGCGCGGCCCGCTGTGGAACTGGCTGCTGCAGCCGGCGGTCAGCAGCGGCAGCCGGTGGCTTGCCGCCGGCACCCTGCCGCCGGTGCTGCGCGAACGTCTGGGACTCGCCTGGACTGCGGGCGACGAACGCCTGCTGCGCATGCTGGGTACGGTGACCCGCAGCCTGTGGCAGATCGCGCCGCAGCGCTGGCGCCATCTGCCACGAGCCCGGCGGGCGATACAGCGGGCGGCGCAGCGCGCCGCCGCAGCGCAGACCTGAAACCTCAGTTCAAGGCAGCGAGGAAGCCGAGGAGCTCGGCATTGGTGGCCTCCGGCTGCTCTTGCTGGATCCAGTGGCCGCTGCCCTTGAAGATCTTGCTGCCGCGGTAGTTTGGAATGCGCTCGCCGGCGCGGGCGATCGCTTCCTGGCCCCAGCCGGTGGCAACGTCGAACTCGCCGCCGATGAACAGCGCCGGCACGGTCAGCGGCAGGTCGGCCTGGGCTTCGAGATCGGCCCAGCTGTTGCCCAGGTTGCGGTAATAGGCCAGCGGGCCGAAGAAGCCGGAACGCTCGAACTCGTTGGTGAAGAAATCGAGATCGGCTTCGCTGAACCAGGCCGGCATCGTTTCCGGCTGCATGAAGCGGTCGGACATCTGGCCGCCATCGGCGATCGACATCGCGCTGCCGCGGATCAGCGCGACCTGATCCATCTGCGCGAAGTCCGGCAGCAGCACCGACAGCGGCCCGCCGGACAGCGACCAGATGGCGCCGCGCAGCCAGCCGCGCAGATCGCTCTCGATCTCCTTGACCGCCGCGTCCATGGCGCCGAAATAGTCCTGGTAGAAAGTCTGGCCGGGCCCGGCCAGCTCGGCGTGCAACTCACCCGGATGGCGTTCGCCGAACGGGCTGCCAGGCAGCGCCACCAGGCCGCGGCCTGAGAACGGCACGCTCAGGCCGACGACGCCACGAAACACGTCCGGATGCAGCCAGGCCGCGGTCCAGGCCACTGGCGCGCCCCAGTCGTGGCCGATGACCACCGCGGTCTGCTCGCCGAGCGCGGCGACCACAGCGACAACATCGCCCACCAGGTGGTGGATGCGATAGGCATCCGGGTTGGCGAACTTCGACGAGCGGCCGTAGCCGCGCTGGTCGATCGCCACCGCGCGATAGCCAGCCGCGGCGAGCGCCGTCAGCTGGTGCCGCCAGGAGTACCAGGATTCCGGGAAGCCGTGGATCAGCAACACCAGCGGGCCACTGCCCTCCTCGACTGCATGGATGCGGACGCCGTTGACGGACAGCAGGTGGTGCTTGCGTGTGGACATGATCGGCTCGTTGTGGGGACCGCGAGTTTGCCGAAGCGCCGGCGATGTCGCAGCGCCCCGAAACGCTTCGGATGGCTCAGCCATCCAACTCCCTGACCATCGCCTCGCGGATCAGGTACTTCTGGATCTTGCCGGTGACGGTCATCGGGAAACTGTCGACGAAGCGGAGGTAGCGCGGAATCTTGTAGTGGGAAATCTGCCCGCGACAGAAATTGCGGATGTCGTCCTCGCTGGCCGCAGCCCCCGGCCGCAGGATGATCCAGGCGCACAGCTCCTCGCCGTACTTGGCGTCGGGCACGCCGACCACCTGGACGTCGGCAACCGCCGCATGGCGGTAGAGGAATTCCTCGATCTCGCGCGGGTAGATGTTCTCGCCGCCGCGGATCACCAGATCCTTGATCCGGCCGACGATCCGGCAGTAGCCGTCACGGTCGAGTGTCGCCAGGTCGCCGGTGTGCATCCAGCCGGCGGCGTCGATCGCCTCCCTGGTTTTCGCCTCGTCGTCCCAGTAGCCGAGCATCACCGAGTAGGCGCGCGTGCACAGCTCGCCGGTCATGCCGCGCGGCACGATGCGGCCATCGAGGTCGATGATCTTGACCTCGCAGTGCGGATGGATGCGACCGACGGTGCCGACCCGGCAGTCGAGCGGGTCGTCGACCGCGGTCTGGAACGACACCGGCGAGGTTTCGGTCATGCCGTAGGCGATGGTCATCTCGCGCAGGTTCATGCGCTCGATCACCGCCCGCATCACCTCCACCGGACAGGGACTGCCGGCCATGATGCCGGTGCGCAAGGACGACAGGTCGTGGTTCGGGAAACTCGGATGATCGAGCTGGGCGATGAACATGGTCGGCACGCCGTAGAGCGCCGTGCAGCGCTCGGCGGCAACTGCCTCCAGCACCGCCAGCGGCTCGAAGGCTTCCGAGGGGTAGACGATGGTCGCGCCGTGGCTCAGCGCACCGAGGTTGCCCATGACCATGCCGAAGCAGTGGTACAGCGGCACCGGAATGCAGACGCGATCGCCGGGCTTGAGGTGGATGCCTTCGCCGACGAAGTAGCCGTTGTTGAGGATGTTGTGATGCGAAAGCGTGGCGCCCTTGGGGCTGCCGGTAGTGCCGGACGTGAACTGGATATTGATCGGCTCGTCGAACTGCAGGCGTTCGCCGAGCGCCTGCAGCGCATCCAGTTCATCGCTGCCCGGTTCGCTCAGCAGAGCGTCGAAGTTCAACAGGCCAGCGGTTCGCTCGGCGCCGAGGCGGATGACGACACGCAGCGCCGGCAGCCGCGCGGCTTGCAACTCGCCGGGCAGGCTGTCGGCCAGCTCCGGCGCCAGGCTGGCGAGCATGGCGAGGTAATCGCTGCCCTTGAACGCGGGTGCCGCGATCAGCGCCCGGCAGCCGACCTTGTTCAGCGCGTATTCGAGTTCGCCGAGGCGATACGCCGGATTGATGTTGACCAGCACCAGCCCGGCCTTGGCCGTGGCGAACTGGGTCAGGGTCCACTCCGCGCGATTCGGGCTCCAGATACCGACGCGTTCGCCGGGCTTCAGGCCCAGCCGGATCAGCGCGCAGGCCAGCGTATCGACCTGACGACGCAGTTCGGCATAGCTGAGGCGCAAGCCTTGATGGCAGCAGACCAGCGCATCGCGCACCGCATGCCGGGCACAGGCGTCATCGAAAGCCTGACCGATCGTCTGTCCCAGCAACGATCTGGATGAGGCTCCGTGGACATAGCTGACCGTTGCCGCTGAATCGTGATCCATCCCGCTCCCCCCGCAGGCCAGGTCATTGTTATTCGACCTGCGACAGGGCCCGGCTGCCCGCACGGCAGGTGATCCGGTCTTTTTAGCGGCATCGGCCGGGGGATGGAAGCCCGTGCGACTACTCGCCCACCGCCGCCAGGACCGCTTTCATCGGCCTTGACCGCGCGGCGCGGAGAGACTCACCCGGCACAGGATCTCGGCCAGCCTCGGGCGACATCTCGCCTCAACTTCCGTGCTGGTAGACCTGGCGCGCATTCAGCGGCTGCAGAGGCCGGGCGTTGCGCGCGTAGAGCTTGTGGAACAACTCGATCTGCGCCGGCGAAGCATGAATGGGCTCGCGCAGCACGTACCAATGGACATGCTCGGTACACGGAGGTGTGGTCAGCGAACCCTCGTAGCCGTAGTAATCGAGGTGCGCAGGCAGCAGCGCCGAGAGATCGATCTGCTCGTCGACATGGTGCTCGGGGCCGGCACCGACCGGCATGTTGTTGAATACCTGGCCGAGCACCGGATTCTCGGCGCCGCGCTTGATCATCACGCCGAGCACCGCCAACTGCCCCTGGTCATCACGGTGTACCAGGTGCAGTTCCATTGCATAGGTGTGGCCGTTCAGGCGCTCCTCGCTCGGAGTGTGGAAATGCGCCTGCACGAGCCGGTAGCGGGCCTCGCCGATGTCCAGCCATTCATCGTCATGGACGACGACCTGGACGGTATGCCCGTTGTTGATCAGCGACAGCGGCTCGTGGTGGTAGTGCACTGCGAGATCAGGCAGGTCTGGTCGGGATACCGCCTTGTCGATGGCGATCGGTGACTGCTCCCGGCCACGGCCGCATTCGGCGAAGGACTCCGACAGCTCCGACCAGTGGTTTGCACCATGGACACCACGGTAGTCCCAGCCGTGGTCGGCCTGTAGTGGACCGGTGGCAAAGACCAGCGCACCCGCGAATGCGGCAGGCAAGGCAAATCGGCAGGCGGCGCGGACAGCGGCAGGCGGCATGGGAAAACTCCGATCGAAGGAAAGGTCGTGATTTTACAAAGCATTCACAAGACTGCTTGGCTGCCCGACCGATGTACCGGTTGACCGACGAGGGAGCGCACGCGGTTGTGCGATCAGGGCCCGCTTGTCAGCATCGACCCCGATGCCGCGCGCCAGACGCGGCGAACCCGCGAACCGGAGAAGAGATGAATACCAAGACCGTGCCATCGGCCGCCGAGCTGCTGAAGGATTCCCCGCGCAACTGGGGCCGCTGGGGTGCGGACGACGAGGTCGGCTCGCTGAACTTTCTCACCCAGGCCGAGGTGCTGCGTGGGGTCGCCGCGGTGCGTCAGGGCAAGACCTACACCCTGCAGATTCCGATGGGCAAGCCGGGCGGCGATCCGGTCTGGCCGGGCCGCAACCAGGCGCAGCGGATCAATGTCATGGATCACGGCCACTGGCTGTGCGGCAAGGGTGTGCAGTTCCCGGGCAACATCGAATACGCCGACGACGTGATGTTCATGTACCTGCAGGGCTCGACCCAGTACGACGCACTCGGCCACGTCTGGTGCGACGACAAGCTCTACAACGGCTACGACGCCAACACCACGATCGGCGGCATGAGCAAGGCCAGCGTCTATCCGCTGGCCGAGCGCGGCATCGTCGGCCGCGCGGTGCTGATCGACATGGCCCGCCATCGCGGAAAAAGCGTGCTCGATCCAGGCGAGACCTTCAGCCATCTGGACCTGCTCGATGCCGCCGCCAAGCAGGGCGTTAGCATCCAGAAGCACGACATCCTGATCATCCGCACCGGCTGGATCGGCAGCTTCTACGAGCGTGATCGCGTGGAGTTCTACAAGAACTTCGTCGAGCCGGGCCTGACCTATTCGCCCGAGCTAGTACGCTGGTTCCACGAGATGGAAATTCCCAATCTGGTCACCGACACCATCGCCAACGAGGTGACCATGGACCCGGTCAGTGGCGTGGCGCTGCCGCTGCACATCGCGCTGATGTCCAACCTCGGCGTCACCTTCACCGAGATCTGCCAGCTCGATCCGCTGGCCGACGACTGCGCCGCCGATGGCCAGTGGAGCTTTCTCTACGTGGCCGCGCCGCTGAAAGTAGTCAACGGCAGCGGCGCGCCGGTCAATCCGGTGGTGATTCGCTAGCCAGGGTCAACAGAACCCCCAAGCCCCCGGAACGACGAAGCCGCTCGTCGCTCCAGGGCCGGGACGGCTCCGCAGATCAGGGCTTCAGCTGGCCGCGGATCTCGCCGCCCTTGTTGGCCTCGGTGTGGATGTTCACGTAGAGGTTGCCGGCCTTGAAGCTGGCGTAGTCGGCATCGCTCAGCGTGGTCCCGGCGGGCACTGCCCACTCGCTGTCCGAGACCTTGGTCAAGGTCACCACCGGCGGCCCCTTCTGGCCCGGCGCGGCCGCGTGGATGTGACCGACGGTGGCGCCGCTCAGGCCGCTGGTCTTGACGCTGCCCTTGACCGACTTGTCGTCGCCGACGCTGATGACGCCGCTGCCGCTGGCGCTGGTGGTAACGGCCGGGGTTTCCTGATCACCGCTCAGGCTCAGCTTGACGTCGGCGGCCTGGGCGCTGCCGAACGCCAGGACAGCAAGCGCGACGGCCGAAGCCTGGACGCGCAGGGAAGCAAACGGGGTTTTCATCGTGACTATCTCCATGGGTGAAAGTATTGCCCTTGCGGGCTTGTAGAAAGTGAGAACGCTGAATCAGGCCAGCAGTTCCTTGACCACTTCGCCGTAGACCACGGTCGGGCGCTCGGAACGGCCGTTGTGCAGGTAAGTGGTCTTCAGATGGTCGAGGCCGAGCAGTTGCAGCACGGTGGCGTGCAGGTCGTAGGTGTCGACCTTCTTGCCGATCGCCTGCAGGCCGATCTCGTCGGTCTGGCCGAAGGTGGTGCCGGCCTTGACGCCGCCGCCCGCCAGCCACTGGGTGTAGCCCCAGGGGTTGTGATCGCGGCCGGTGCCGCTCTGACCGTAGGAAGTGCGCGCGAACTCGGAGGTCCAGACGACCAGTGTCGAGTCGAGCAGGCCGCGGGCTTCGAGATCGGCGAGCAGGCCGGCGATCGGCTTGTCGACGGCACGGGCGTGGGTGCCGTGGTTCTTCTCCAGATCCTGGTGGGCGTCCCAGTTGCGGCTGTCGCCACCGATGTCGGTCGCACCGGACACCACCTGGATGAAGCGCACGCCGCGCTCGACGAGACGGCGAGCGCGCAGCATGTTGGTGCCGTAGTCCTTGGTCGCATCCTCGTTGATGCCGTACAGCGCCTTGGTCGCCTCGGTCTCCTTGCTCAGGTCCACGGCTTCCGGCGCCGCCGACTCCATCCGGTAGGCCAGTTCGTAGGAGTTCAGGCGGGCGCGCAGCTCGCTGTCGTCCGGATAGCGCGAGGCACCGCGCTGGTTCAGCTTGCGGAGCAGATCGAAGTTGTCGCGCTGCTGATGCTCGGCGATCAATTCGGGGCGTTCCAGATGCAGGATCGGCGACGGACCCGGGCGGAACGCCGTGCCCTGATTGACCGCCGGCAGGAAGCCGGAACTCCAGTTCACCGCGCCGCCGCTCGGCTCCTTCTTGCCGGCGTAGAGCACGACATAGGACGGCAGATCGGGATTCGCCGAGCCCAGCGCGTAGGTCACCCAGGCGCCGAGCGTCGGGCGGCCCGGATTGAGATCGCCGGTGTTGAGCTTGAGGATCGAGATGTCATGGGTGGCGCCGATCGTGGTGCTCGACTTGATGAACGCCAGCTTGTCGGCCTGGGTGCCGAGGTTCGGCAGCAGGTCGGAGAACCAGGCGCCGCTTTCGCCGTACTGCTTCCAGGTCCGGTTCGACGCGAACAGCTTGCCGACGCCGCCCTGGGTGCTGGTCTTGATGCCCTTCATGAACGACTCGGGCACCTCCTTGCCAGCGAGCTTGATCAGCTCCGGCTTGTAGTCGTACAGATCGATCGTGCTCGGCGCGCCGTCCATGTGCAGCCAGATCACCGATTTCACCTTGGCCGGGAAATGCGGCTGCTTCGGCGCCAGGGGATCGAAAACCGGCGTATCGGCATAGGCAGGGGCGACGAGGAAGCCACCGCCCGGCAGGAAGCCGCTGACCGCGGCGGCGCCGAGGCCGAGACCGGCGTGGCGGAGGAAGTTGCGGCGGGAGGAATGAGGGTGATCGCACATAGGGAGTTCCTGGACGAATGGAAAGAGGTTTCAGAAGCGGTAGCTGAAGTCGTTGGAGTTGGCGACCATCTGCACGAGATCGACGAAGGCCGAGGCGCGGATCGGATCCGGCACCTGCTCGCTCTTGACGCCGACCGGCACGGCGATCGAGAACTTGCCCTCCGAAGCCTTGTCGCGAATCACCTTCTGGTGGCTGTCGAGGAAGGCAGTCAAGGTCGCCCTCTCCTTGCGGTCCGGCTTGCGGGCGAACAGGATCTGGTACAGGCGGTCGAGCTGCGCCGTCTGGTTGTTGCCGGCTTCGCGGATCACCCGCCCGGCAAGCTCCTGCGACCACTCGAAGACCAGATCGCTGTTGACCAGGGTCAGGGCCTGCAGCGGCGTGGTGGTGACTTCGCGCTTGCTGTGCACCTGCTGCGCCGAGGCCATGTCGAAGGTTTCGAGCAAGGGATAGGCGACGCTGCGCCGCGTGAAGATGTACAGGCTGCGGCGGTCGTGATCCTTCTCGTCCTTGGACACCTGCCAGAGATTGCCGGCGTTCAGATCCTTGGGGATCGGCGCAAACACGCTCGGACCACCGATCTGCTCCTCGAGCTTGCCGGAGGCGACCAGCAGCGAATCGCGGATCTGCTCGGCATCGAGACGGCGGCGCGGAAACACCGCCAGCAGCCTGTTGTCCGGGTCGACCTTGATCGCTTCCGGACGAGAGTCGGAACTCTGCCGGTAGACACTCGACAACAGGATCTGGCGATGCAGCTTCTTGACGCTCCAGCCTTCGCGGACGAAGTTGTCGGCTAGGTAGTCGAGCAGCTCGGGGTTGATCGGCCGCTCGCCGGCCTTGCCGAAGTCGCTGACCGTGCGGACGATGCCGCTGCCGAAATACTGGTTCCAGACGCGGTTGACGAACACTCGCGCAGTCAGCGGGTTCTGCGGGCTGGCGATCCAGTTGGCCAGCGCAGTGCGGCGGCCGGAGCTGGTCGCGGTCGGCACGATCGCAGGCTTCTCGCCGTTGGCGATCGCCGCCGGGAACTCCGGCTGCACTTCCTGCAACGGACGCTCGTGATTGCCGCCGAAGTAGACGAAGGTTGGCGGCGCATCGGCATGGCCGAGTTCGGTCATCGCCGTGATCTTGTCCGAACCCTTGGCCGGCTTCAGCTTGTCGAACTTCTTCAGTTCCTCGCCAAGGCGCTTGTACTCGGCGTACTTCTCGGCGTTCGCGGCAATGTATTCCGTGCTCTTCGGATTCTCGCCGGTATCCCGCAGGTAGCCGCCGAAATCGTCATCGCTGGTGACATTGGCCCAGCGGTGGTTGATCCAGCGATCGTGCGCCGTCCACTGCGCTTCCGGCTTGAAGATCGATTCCCGGCTGTCGGTGAGATAGCGTTCCTTCTGGTACTTCACCGCTTCGGCACGGACGGTGTCGACGATCGCGTTGCGCTTGTCGCGGATGTCCTTGGTCGCCAGGTCGTACTTCGCCTGCGCTTTCTGGAACTCCAGTTCCTGCGGCCCGACGGCCGCGGCAATGTCGTTGACTTCGCTGGTGTTGGCGAAGAAGGCCTGCAGCTGGAAGTATTCCTTCTGCGAGATCTTGTCGAACTTGTGATCGTGGCAACGCGCGCAGGCGACGGTCTGGGCGAGAAACACTTCGCCGACGGTATCGGTGATGTCGGTGGTGATCTGGTACTTGCGCTGCACCAGGTCGCGCGAATTGGAGTTGTCCGGATAACCGGCGAGGAAATCGGTGGCGACCAGCGCCTCCTGATCGTTCGGCGCCAGTTCGTCACCGGCCAGCTGTTCCTTGGCAAAGCGATCGAAGGGTTTGTCGTCGTTGAACGACTTGATCACGTAGTCGCGGTAGCGATACATGTTCGGCCGCGTCGTGTCGTTCTGGAAGCCGCTGCTGTCGGCGTAGCGGGCCAGGTCGAGCCAGCGGCGCGCCTGGCGCTCGCCGTAGCGCGGCGAGGCCAGCAGGCGATCGGCGAGCTTCTCGTAGGCGTTGGGCGAGGTGTCGCTGATGAACGCCTTGACCTCTTCCGGCGTCGGGATCAGACCCCAGACATCGAGCGTCGCGCGACGGATGTAGGTGGCGCGGTCGGCATCGGCGGAAGGCTGCAGATCCTTCGCCTCCAGCTTGGCCAGTACATAGGCGTCGACCGGGGTTCTGACCCATTTCGCGTTGCGCACTGTGGGCAGCGCAGGCGCCTTCACCGGCTGGTAGGCCCAGTACGGTGCCACGGTACGCGGCGCCCGCGCCTCGGGGCTTGCAGGGGCCGCGGGCGGTGCCTCGGCGGCGACAGCGGTCACCGCTCCCAGCCCCATGAAAACAGCGAAATATGCCGCTTTACTCACTTGCCTGATCCTCAATCTGGTTCTCCGTTCCTATGACCGCGGTGATCGCGTTGATCATTCCCGCGCGGCCCGCTTCACTCCCCCGCCCGACTGAACTCCATTCGCGGCGGCCGCCTCGAAAGCGACTGCTGCATGCGGATATGGAGCCCGTTGCGGATGGTCGAATCGACCGTGCACACCTACACATTGCATCCGTCGTGCCACCGTCCGAAGCCAGTTGGAGGGCCATCGGAAGGCGCTGTGCTATCGCCTTCAAGTATCTGTTGAAGAACAGTTTTTCCAGATCTTCTCCAACACCTTCGAGGCCATCTTCCGAGGCTTTGGCCGGGGCCTGGAAAGCCGGCCTGCGCGGCTTCCAACAGTTCCCCACGAGAAGTGCTGGCTAGCCAACTCGACAACTCGCCACGTCTGCGGCCCGTGCTGGAAGCTCAGCGAAGCGGCGGCCTGCAGAGCTTTCGAATAGAGCCGTGAGGACATCGAGATTGGCGGCCGCCATGCGCTGGCGGCGGCCTGGAGATGCCAGGAACCGGCGATCGATGACCTGAGGAAGGGACCGCGTCACGATCCCTGAAACACCGACGGCGGCCATGCCGGCCGCCGTCGGTGACAACAACGCCCAGCCGGACGGCCGGGAATCGGCAGACCGGCCGAAGCGCTAGGCGCTCAGCTGCTGCTTGAAGAACTCGACGGTGCGCTGCCAGGCGAGCTTGGCAGCGGCTTCGTCGTAGCGCGGCGTGGTGTCGTTGTTGAAGCCATGCTGCACGCCGGGATAGATGTAGGCCTGATAGCGCACGCCCGCGGCCTTGAGCGCGGTTTCGTAGGCGGGCCAGCCGGCGTTGATGCGCTCGTCGCTGCCGGCGTAGTGGATCAGCAGCGGCGCCTTGATCTTCGCCACTTCTTCCGCTGGCGGCTGGGCACCGTAGAACGGCACGGCGGCGGCGAGCGTCGGCAGCTGGGTGGCGAGGAAGTTGGAGACACCGCCGCCGTAGCAGAAGCCCACGGCACCGACCTTGCCGTTGCCGTCGGCTAGCTTGCCCAGGTACTCCGCCGCGGCGATGAAATCCTTGCGGGTCTTCTCCTGTTCGAGCTTGGTGAACAGCTCGCGCGCCTTGTCCTCGTCGCCCGGATAACCCCCGAGTGGGAACAGCGCGTCCGGCGCGAAGGCGATGAAGCCATCGAGCGCCAGGCGCCGCGCGATGTCGGCGATGTGCGGATTGAGGCCGCGGTTCTCGTGCGCCACCAGCACGGTCGGCAGCTTGCCCTTGCTGTTGGCCGGCCGGACCAGATAGCCGCGCACCTTGCCGTAACCCTGCGGCGACGGAATCTCGACGTACTCGGCCTTCAGCCGGGCATCGCCAGGCGCTACCTGCTGGGCATTGGCGAACTTCGGGCTCAGGGCCTCCAGCAGCGCTTCGGCGGTCAGGCCGGCGGCGGCGTAGCCGGTGGCCGACTTGAGGAAGCCGCGCCGGGAGATAGCGCCGTGGACGTACTGGTCGAACAGGTTCAGCACTTCCGGATGAAAGTCGCTTGCGGTCTTGCGTGTGGACATCGGATTTTCCCTAGCCTTGCTTGGTGGTCGAGTTCATTGACGAGGGTCGCGGCGGTTCGCTTCGGTCGCCCTCGCTTGCTGCTACCGAAATGCCTTACTTCACTTCGCGCGTCCGGGCACGCCCGGCGTCAGCGCCGCGATCTTGTAGGCCGCGCCGCGGCCGACGGCGTACAGCGTCTTCTTGTCGGTGCCGGCGAACGCCAGATTCTGCGGCGCCTTCGGCAGCGTGATGATGCCCAGCGCCTTGCCGTGGTCGCTGAACACCTGGATGCCGGCGGTGGAAGCGACATAGAGCCGGCCCTTGGCATCGACCACCAGACCGTCGGCACCGCTGGAAGGCCCGTTTTCGGCGTTCGGGTTGAAGCCTTCAAGCTTGGCGAAGTCGCGGCGGTTGCTGATCGAGCCATCCTTGGCAACGTCGTAGGCGAGCACATATTCACCGGCAGTGTTGGCGACGTACAGCGTCTTCTCGTCAGGGCTCAGCTGCACGCCATTGGGCCGTGTGATGTCGGTGGCCAGGCGCTGCAGCTTGCCGGCCGGAGTGATGTAGTACAGCGCCTTCGGCGGTTGCGGACCTTCGACCTTGCCGTTGGCGCCGGGGTCGGTGAAATAGACGCCGCCCTGCTTGTCGACCACCAGGTCGTTCGGCCGCCCCAGCGGCGTGCCCTCGAACGCCTCGGCCAGCACCTTCTCCTTGCCTTTCGGATAGATCACGCCGACCTGGGCCTTGACCGTCTGCACCGCCAGCAGATTGCCCTTGGCGTCGAAGGCCAGGCCGTTCGAACCGTTGCTGTTCTCCAGGAAGGCGCTGGTGCTGCCGTCCGGCGCGATGCAGGTGATGCGATTGGCGCGGGTCTCGGTGAAGATCAGGCTGCCGTCAGGCAGACCGATCGGCCCCTCGGTCCCCTCGAAGCCTTCCTTGATGAACTGCACCGGCGTGTTCGCGGCGACCACTCCGTCGATCGCCGGCGTGCGCAGGTCTTCGGCCTGCGCTGCGCTGGTCATCGCCCCGAACAAGATCATGGCGGCGGCGGCAAGGATGCTCAGTCTTGTCTTCATGTCGTGGCCCTCGAAAAAAGCGATTGGCAATCGGGTCCGGGCGATCAGCCCGGCACGTGGAACTGGCTGAGGTCCGGCGGCGCCACGGCGCGCTCGGAATGCGGCGTGCAGTCGGGGACCCAGTCGTAGGGCACCGGTTGCGCGCGATACAGCTGGTTGTTGGCGGTCGGCTTGCCGCTGAGCGCGTCCTTGCCGCGACGCAGGTAGGGATTGACGTATTCCCAGACGATCTCGCCTTCGCGCGTCACCTGGAACAGACGGCCCTTCTGGCCTTCGTCGATGAAAGTGTTGCCGTTGGGCAGGCGCCGGGCGTTACTGATGTGCGTGCTCTGGAACGACCAGCCCGGCCCGCCGGAATCCTCGCCGGTGTACTGCCAGACGATTCCCTTCTTCACCGGGTCGATCTCCAGCACCCGCGAGCCGCCGGTGACCGACAGCGGCAGCGGCGGATAGCCGCCCTCGCCCTCGTTGTCGAATACCAACAGATTGCCGGCGCCGGGCAGTCCCTCGGGAATGATGTGGGCGTCGTGCTGGCCGCTGGTGCGGTCGAAGGGACGCGGCACCCGGCGCTCGGGGCGGAACTCGCCGGCGGCCGGATGGTTCGGCCCCAGCGACCACACGACCTTGCCGGTCTTGCGATCGATGATCGCGATGAAGTTGGCGTTGCGCGAATCGATCAGCAGATTGTCCGGTGCGAAGCGCTGGTCGCCGGCGGCGAACCAGCGATTGGGGTCAACCACCTTGAGATTGTTCAGATGCAAGTAGTCGGCACTCTCCGACGCGCGCACCAGCTTCAGCTGCGCCGGCGTGAAGCCGAATTCTTCGAGATGCTCGGAAGCCACCCAGCGCCAGATGATCTCGCCGGCCGGGTTCACTTCATAGATCACGTCATCGAGCAGGCGCGGCTGCTTGAAGCCTTTCACCGCGTGCAGCAGGTTGGACAGCACCACGGTGTTGCCATTGGCCAGACGCGCCCAGTCGTGATGCTGGCGCGCCAGGCCATCCGGCGCCTTGGCGCCGAACTGCCAGACCGGATCACCCTTCCAGTCGAGTTCGCCGATAGTCTGCGAGATGCGCGCCGTCACCTGCCCCGGAACCAGATCGGTGCCCTTGCCTTCGATGGTGGAGAGTGTCAGCAGCACATGGCCGCGCTGGCCGCCGACCAGCCCCGGATCGATCGCCGTGCTGAAGGCACCGGCGTCCTTCCATTCGTGGACGCTGTTGCCGTTGAGATCGATCAGCCGCGCAACGTTGTCGCCAGCGCTGAACAGCACATAGGAGTTATACGCCTTGGCCGGATCGTAGCGGGTAGTGCCGGTGGGATAGATGCTCGGCACCGCGAACACCGCGCCGGCGGATGCCATCACCGTGGCGCCGACCGCGAGCTTGAGCCAGCGATCGACCAGAAGACTCTTGTTCATCGGATGGTCACGCGCTCCATCATGCTTGTGCTGATTTCGAGATTCGTCGCGCGCGCTTTGCAAAGCTTTAAGAGACTCATGCTGCCCCTGGGTTCTGATCCGAATAACGCAAACACTTCTGGAGCCAAACCACTCCAGACAAGTGGCAGCAATTTCGCAAGCTTTGCGCCAGTACCTGGCGGGCATCGGCCATCCGCCGCAATCGCTTGTAAAGGCTTGCATTCGCGCCGCCGCTGGCGGACTTGCCGACAGGCTTCCGGAAGCTTGGCCTGGTGAATTTCGCGCAGCAGCACCACCGTTCTGCTGATATCGCAACGCTGCGGCCGACAACGGGATGCTCACCACAACGCCGCCTGGCAACGCGCTCTCGCCGCTGTCCGACCGATTCTCGAATTTCATCCGCTGCTTGAACGGCAACATTGTCACTACTGCCGATGCAGCCATTCCAGCAGCCGAGGTCCAGATATGGAGTTGGACGACCATCGTTATGGATCGCGATAAGAGCCGTCGCCAAATCACGCAAGTCGTTGTCCACAAACGACCCCATGCCACCCGGTAGAACTCCAGAACACCGCTTGCAGAGCGGCTGACCGAGTTGGCGAACCGATGGCCTGGTCCTTGCTGAAACGGCGTCCCTTGCGCGTCGACTCCAATACGTCTCGCTGATCGCGCTTCGACTCCACATACAAGCCAGAAACTCCACCACTCATGAAACCAGCCATGAAATCCAGTGTTCCGCCGTCCAGCTCATCGTTCGCCACGATTCCGGAAGCCTCCACCGATCGCCACCCGGACCACGGGACTCCGCGCCTTGCCGCAAGGCGCTATCCCGGACTGGTGCTGGGCGGCAGCCTGATGCTGCTGTCGGCGCTGCCGGTGCATGCCGCGGAGGTTCCGGCCACCGCCAGCGCCGCCGAAATCCAGGCCGAGCTGGATCGCGTGCAGGCCGAGGCCAATCGCCTGAAGCAGCTGCTCGCCGACAAGCAGCAGGGCACCGGGGAAGCGGCCGCCAGTGCCCCTGCCAGCACCGAAGCCACGGCAGATGCCGGGTCCGGACAGCCAGCGGAACTCGATGCGGTCGTGATCCGCAGCGGCGGCCGCAAGCTGGAGAAGGTCAAGGACATCCCGCAGTCGATCTCGGTGGTTTCCGGCGAAGACCTCCGGGCGCTGGGTGCGGATTCGCTGCGCGACATCACCCGCCGCGCCGCCAACGTGTCCCGTGCCAACACCAGCAATGCCAGAAACGTCAACCTGGTGGTTCGCGGCATCGGTCGCCGCGGCACCACCGAGGCCCAGGATCCGCAGGTGGGCATCAACATCGACGGCGTGCCCTACGCCTATCCGGGCCTGGCGGCTTGGGACTTCGTCGACATCGACAGCGTCGAAGTCGGCCGTGGTCCGCAGGGCACGGCGGGCGGCCACAATCCCAGCTTCGGCCTGCTGTCGCTGACTACCAAGAAGCCGACCTTCACCCGTACCAGCGATTTTTCGCTGCGTCTTGGCCAGCGCGACGCGATCTTCGGCACCGCCGCGCTCGGCGGGCCGGTGATCGACGATCTGCTCGCCTGGCGTGGCACCTTCTATGTCAACAAGTTCGAAGGCCCCTACGGCAACGTCTACTGGAATGGCGGCCAGCGGGTCGGCGACCAGACCTATACCGACCGCCTGAAGATCTCCGGCAAGACGCAGTTCCTGCTCAAGCCGACCGACAACTACTCGGTGCTCGCCTCGGTGGACCTGCAGCCGCGCAGCTACGAGAACGACAACGGACTGAACTTCTTCCACGCCCTGCCGGCGACCTACTCCGACGGCACCACGTCGACTGTAGGCCTGGCGACCGCCGCCCAGACTCGCCTGGCGCGCCGCTGGTTCACGTCCCAGCCGAACTACTCGTTCGAGAATGACTACGCCAACTACGCGACCGGCATCCAGAACAACGACGCCCAGTTCCCGCTGATCACCGGCACCCGCGGCGCGGCGCTGACCCAGAACCTGACGATCAACGACACGCTCAACCTGACTTCGATCACCGCGTACCGGAACCTGTACTTCGACGCCCGCAACGACGAAGGCACGCCGTTCGACGTCTCGACGCAGGGCGGTGGCGGCGTCCGCTACAAGCAGTTCACCCAGGAGCTGCGCCTGTCGGGGCTGATCGGCGAGCTGGTCGACTTCCGCACCGGCCTGTTCTACATCCGCAACAGCTACGCGGTCGATTCCAAGTCCGGCTGGGGTTCGGACGCCGGCGCCTGGTTCGCCAACCGGGCGCAGTACACCGCGCTCGACGCCGACGCCACCGGCCGCTACCTGCTGTCGCAGTCGCTGGACGGCCTGCGCCGGTTGTCGACCACCTTCATCGACAACCGCAGCCCGGCGATCTTCGGCAACGCCAACTGGCACCTCACCGAAAAGGCCTCGCTGAACACCGGCCTGCGCATCACCCGCGAGGACCGCACGAGCAGCACCTTCGCCGCGATTTCGGACAACGGTTTCGCCAGCGAGCTGAACGCATCGATCTCCAGCTTCGGCGTCGAACTCGGCGGCTTCGATTCCTACTTCAACAGCGGCACCGCTGAAGTAAATGTCCGCGACGGCTTCGTCATCCGCGGAACCAGCCCGACCACCGGCGCCACCACGGTCGCTGCCGGCCAGGTCGCACTGACCACCGACAGCACCAACACCGCCCGCGCCGCCAGTGCCACCGCGGCCGCCGATGCTGCCGCGCTCAAGTACTTCGGCACCAGCACCTGGGCCGCGCTCAGCGACAAGCAGAAGCAGCAGCTGGCCCACGCCCAGGCGATCCGCAAGTCGCAGATCGCGCAGATCTTCAACTCGACCCAGGCGGAGCCGTTCCGCAAGACTCAGTTCAACTACGTGATCAGCCCGAGCTACCGCTGGAACGATCAGGCGACCAGCTACGTCTCCTACCAGCACGGCGAGAAGCCGGGCATCACCCAGCTCATCAACGGCAACTCCCTGGCCGCCGAAGGTGAAACCGGCAATCACTTCGAGCTGGGCCTGAAGACCAGCACCTTCGAGCGGACGCTGACCCTGAACGCGGACGTGTTCCTGTCCAAGCTCAAGAACTTCCAGCAGACCAGCGCGGTGGTCGACGAGTTCACCACCAGCTTCAACAACGATGGCACCACCTACTACACGACGGCGGCGGCCAATGTGCCGAAGGTGCAGATCCACGGCCTCGAACTGGATGGTGCCTACTCCGGCATCAAGCATTTCGTGTTCACGCTGTCGGCCGCCTACAACCTGGCCGAGTACAAGAAGTTCCCGTTCTCGGCGCAGCCGCCGGAAAATCAGATTCCTGCCGGCACCAACCCGGACGGCTCGGCTCGACCGGCTGCCCCGGCGTTCCAGGATGTCAGCGGCAGCATCCTGCCCGGTGCGGCCAAGTACACGGCGAATCTCGGCGTGCAGTTCCGCTACCCGGTGTTCGGCAACAAGCTGGTCCACGTCGACGCCAACACCAACTACACCAGCCGCTACAACAGCGACGTCACCCTATCGAGCTACGGCTGGATTCCCGACTACTCGGTTTCCGATCTGGCGGTCGGCTTCGGCCGCGCGGATGGCGGCTTCGACGCCTCGGTGCTGGTGAAGAACCTGTTCGACGCCGAAGGCAAGGCCTACGGCTGGGCCGGCGGCACGCTGGACACCACGCCGCGCTGGGTGTTCGTGCAGCTCACCGCTCGCTTGTAAGCAGCGCTGTCTGTCATTTGGCGCCTGCCCGGACACCCGGGCAGGCGTTTTTTGGGGTATTCGAAATCCGTGGTTGGAAATCTTGGAGCCGTAGCCGGGTCTGGCTGAAGCTCTGTGGTTGGAATCGTATACGGAGCCACGGCCCCATCGGCGGCGCTCCTCGATCAGGGCCGCATGATCCGCCGGTTCATCTTCATCGGCGCCGCGACTCACTCACGACGTTTATCCCAAGCCGACTCGAGGCCTGCGCTTCCGACCACCCGATTACGCCCCTGTTGCTTGGCCTCGTAAAGCCACTCATCGGCAGTCGCGATCCAATCCCCCGGTGCGGTGTGGGCGTTTGGCACAGCGTGCTGAAAGCCTAGGCTGATCGAGACGAGCGGGGAGGTGGGCGAGGATTCGTGAGGAATGCGCAAGGCGACAATGCTCTCCCTGATTTGTTCGAACAATGTTGTAACGTTATTCGCCGAGGAGGCAGGAACGATGCACGCAAATTCTTCGCCGCCGTAGCGCGCTACCAGATCACGCGGGCGCCGCAGCCGGCCCTGAATAGCCTGCGCGATGCGGCGTAGACAATCGTCGCCAGCCGGGTGTCCATAGCGATCGTTGAACAGTTTGAAGTGATCGACATCGATCATCCCGACGGTCAGTCCTTCGCCCGAGCGGGCACAGGTTCGCCACTCGCGAGCCAAGGTCTCTTCGAAACGTCTGCGGTTGGCAATGCCGGTGAGGCCATCGACGTAGGCCAGATTGCGAAGCAGGTCGGACTGGGCCTTCAGGGTCAGATGGGTGCGGACGCGGGCGCGCACCACCACCGGGTTTACCGGCTTGGTGATGAAGTCGACCGCCCCGGCCGCGAAGCCGCGGGACTCTTCCTCTGGCGTGTTCCCGGCGGTGACGAAGATCACGGGCACATCCTGCAATAGTGGATCAGCCTTGAGTTGTCGGCAGACTTCGAGTCCGTCGAGGTCCGGCATCGACACATCGAGCAGTACCAGATCTGGCACCTGTCGGCGGCAGATCTCCAGGGCCTCTGCGCCGCTGGTCGCCATCAGCACTTCGTGATCCGCCCCAAAGATCTCGTGCATCACCCGGATATTCAGGGGCTGATCGTCGACAACCAGCAGGCGCGTTCTGGCGGGCGGGGTCATCGGCACTTCTCCAGCAGGCTTGAGCAGGCCTGTCGTGCCGACACGAAGTCGAGCCGGTCGATCGCCAGGTCAAGCTCTTCTGCCAGTTCTGGGTCGACCTGATGCGGGGTTCTGCCCAGACCGGCATGAACCGAGATCGCTTTCATGTTGTTCTGTTCGAGCAGCGCGAACAGTTCGGCCAACGGGATGGCGATGTTGCTGGCCGTCGCCGGCGTGTCCACCACTGTGGCAGCTACTCCGTCGAAGCGCCGCGTCTCTTGTTCGAGCCGCGCAGCGGCTTCGGTCAGCGTCAGGGCTAGCGCGTCGAATCGCGCCGCTAAGGTATCGCCTAGGCGGCTGCCACGCAGGTCATCCTCCAGCGCAGCAGCCTCCCTCGAAAGGCGCGTCACACCCAGGGTGCCGGAAACGCCCTTGAGGGTGTGCAGCAGTGCAGCGGCCTTCTCCCACTCGCCCGCTTCGCAGTGCTGCCGCGCCGTGACCGGCAGATTCGCGTAGGCGGCGCCGAAGGCACGCGCCTCGCGGGCAAACAGTTCTGTTCTGCCGCCCATCCGGGCGATCGCCCGGTCGATCGCAAACGCCGCTCTCTCGTCCTCGACCGCCGCGGCCTTGTCCGCCACCGGGGCACCGCGCGTGTGCTGCAGCAGGACCGCGACGAGATGATCGATGTCGAAGGGCTTGCCGACATGATCGTCCATGCCGGCCGCTAGGCAGGCGGCGCGATCCTGCGGCAGGGCATTGGCCGTCATCGCGATGATCGGCAGCCGGTGCCGGCTGCCCGCCTGACGGATCAGCTGCGTCGCCGTATAGCCATCCATGTCGGGCATCTGGATGTCCATCAGGACCGCTTCGTAGGGAGGCTCGGCGCCCAGCGCGGCGTCGACGCCAGTGCGGCCGTTGCTGGCGACGTCCACGACCGCACCTTCACCCGTCAGCAGGTCGCGCGCGATCTGCTGATTGGTGAGATTGTCTTCCACCAGCAGCAGGCGCAGGCCGGCAAGCGGCTTCGATGCGTGCGCGACGGTGACAGTCCGCAGCAACATGCCACGGCCGGCCAGCGCATCGGCGACGGCGTCAAGGACCATGGACGGCGTGACGGGCTTGACCAGAAAGCCATCGAGCATCGAGCCATCGCGGTCCATCGATGTCGCCAGTGCCTCGCGCCCGTAGGCGGTCGCCATGATCACGCATGGCATGCGCCGCCGCTCGCTGCCCGCGCGGATGCTCTCGATCAGAGACCAACCGTCCTCGTCCGACAGCCGCCAGTCGACGAACGCGATGTCATAGCCCACGTGGCCGTAGTCGCCGGCGCTCAGCCTCGCTCTTGCCTCTGCCGCCGTCGTGGCAATGTCGACCTGCCAGCCGAAGGATGCCACGTAGCCCGACAGGATCGACCGGGCCACCGCGTTGTCGTCCACCACGAGAATGCGCAGGTCGCGCAGATACTGTGGGCGAACCGTTTGCGCCGGGTCTGCCTGCTTCGCTTTCGGCACCGGCAATGTCAGGTCGAAGAAGAAGCGGCTTCCCTGTCCGGGGGTGCTGTCTACGCGGAGCTCGCCGCCCATAAGTGAGACCAGGCGTTGACTGATCGCCAGCCCCAGGCCGGTGCCACCGTAACGCCGTGTCGTCGACGACTCGGCCTGCTCGAAACCGCGGAAGATGCGGGTGATCTGCTCCGGCTGGATGCCGATGCCCGTATCACGGACCTCGAACTCGAGTCGGAACTCATGGGCTTGCCGTTCGACCAAGCGCATACCGAGGACTACCTCGCCCTGCTCGGTGAACTTGATCGCGTTGCCGATCAGATTGATCAGCACCTGTCGCAGCCGCAGCGAGTCACCGACCAGATCTGGCGGAAGTGCGGGATCGATGTCGAACAGCAGCTCCACATCCTTCGCGCCGACGGCGTTGGACAGGATGGCGCCCAGCTCGCGCAACAGGGCGTCGAGCCGGAACTCATGCAAGTCGAGTTCCAGCCGGCCGGCCTCGATCTTCGAAAAATCGAGAATGTCGTTGATGATGCCGAGCAATGCCTTGGCGGAGGCCTCGGCCTTGCGCACGTAGTCCGTCTGCAGTGGCGCCAGCGACGTGCGCTGCAGCAGCTGGATGGTGCCGAGCACCGCATTCATCGGCGTACGGATCTCATGGCTCATGTTGGCGAGGAACTGGCTCTTGGCCCTGGTCGCCGCCTCGGCCTCCTGAGTGCGCTGCGACAACGATACGTTGAGCGACTGGAGCTGGAACTGAGCCTGCTTGAGCTCCGTGATATCGCTGATGACGACGTAGAAGCCGCGCACTTCGCCATCATAGAGGTCTGAAATGTAGTGGGCCCAGGTATAGCCCTCGCTGCCATCGTGGCGGATCAGTGACCGCTCGAATCGCTGTGTCACGCCCTGAAGGGCGTTCCGGACATAGGTCTCATTGCGCGCGAATAGTTCGGGTCCGAGCAGGTCCGGCAGATGGGCGCCCCGCATCTGTTCTGCCGTCTTGCCGAACCATTCGAAGTAGGCGCGGTTGGCATAGCGGCAACGCAGATTCCGGTCCCAGTAACCCACCATGCCCGGGATGTTGTCGGTCAAGGCTCGCAGGAAGCGCTCGTTGTCGCGCAGCTTCTGCTCCTGGGCGCGACCCTCGGTGAGATCCATCACGATGCCGACGAAGCCCATCAACTGGCGCTGCTCGTCGAATAGCGCACTGACCGACAACCAGACCGGGATGCGTGAGCCGTCCTTGCGGATGTAGGTCCATTCGTGACTGTCCGGCGCGCCGCTGCGGGCCTTGGCGACGAAGACCTCGAAGCCGGCCTCGACCTCGCGTCCGAGTTCCTCGCTCAGCTGCTTTGCGCGCGCCACCACCTCGTCCGGGTCGTGAATGATGGCAGGCGTCAGCTTCCCGACCAGCTCGTCGGCGCCATAGCCCAGCAGGCGCTCGGCGGCTGGATTGAAGCCATTGATGATGCCGTCTTCGGTCGTGGAGATGATGGCGTAGGCCGCATCGCTGAGGATGGCCGTCTGCAGGGCGGTTGCCGCGCGCAGCCGCTCGGTACGCTCGGCCACCTGATTTTCGAGCGAGGCATTGAGTTCCCGAATCGCGTCCTCGGCACGGTGACGATCCTCGATGTCTGTGTTGCTGCCGATCCAGCGCAGGGCCGCGCCGCTGTCCGGGTCCAGCAAGGGCACAGCGCGGGTATCGAACCACCGATACACGCCATCGTGACGGCGGATCCGGAACTCGACGCTGAACACTCCGCGGGTATCGACCGCCTGCTGCCAGCGTGCCGTCAGTTCCGGTTTGTCATCGGGGTGGATCTGATCCAGCCAGCCGAAACCCCATTGCTGCGCCTCCGGTATGCCGGTGTAGCGCACCCATTGCTCGCTGAGAAAGTCACAGGGGCCGTCGCCGGTACAAGTCCAGACCAGCTGCGGCATGGAATTGGCAAGCTCGCGCCAGCGCGCCTCATCGGCACGCTGGTGTTCGAGCAAAATGCGCAACTGCGCTTCCTGCGCCTTGATCTGTGTGATATCGAAATTGGTGCCGAGCATGCGCACCGGGTGACCCGTGTCATCTCGCTGGACGACGGCCTTGGCCAGCAGGTGACGATAGCGTCCGCTTCGTAGGCGTATCCGGAACGAACTGTCGAAGTCCCCGCGACCTGCGATGGCATCCTGTATCTCGCGCTCCGCGTGCGCCAGGTCGTCGGGATGTACGCTTGCCTGCCAGTCTGGGTAAATCGGCTCACCAGCCTCGCGTGCTCGGTCGTAGAGCTCGAACATGGTGTCGTCCCAGTTCAGCTCGTTGGTCTGCAGGTCCCAGTCCCACAAGCCGATGCCCATGGCCTGTGTGGTTTGCTGCAGGCGGGTCTGGGCATCACGCAGCTCGCGCTGGATGCGCTTTTCGGCCGTGATGTCACGGACGACTTTCGCCGCTCCGATGATGCCGCCCTGCTCGTCGCGGATCGGCGAGACGGTGACGGAGACATCGATCAGACGGCCATCCCGGTGCCGACGCTGCGTCTCCAGGTGCTCGACGACCTCGCCTCGCGCGACGGCCGCCAGGATCCGGTCTTCCTCCGCCTGCCGTTCGGGCGGGATCACCAGATCGGCAGTAGTCTTGCCGATCGCCTCCGCGCTGGCATAGCCAAAGATGCGCTCGGCGGCGGCATTCCAGCTGGCGATGACGCCGCCCAGATCCTTGCCGATGATTGCGTCGCTGGAGCTTTCGACGATTGCGGCGAGGCGCGCCTGCTGCGCGATGGCCGCATTACGGAGACGCCAGTACCAGACGCCGGCGGCCCAGATCGACAGCATCATGGCCGCCAGCGCTGCGCTCTGACGCCACACCGTGGCCCAGACGGCGGCCCGCACCGCACTACCTGGCATCGCCACCCGGAAACGCAGCTCCCTGTGCGCGTCGTCCGCCTGTCGCCTGAGTGCGAATTCGGCCACATGGAACTCGGTACCGCCGCGTCGCCACACGGTCAGGCCGGAGCCTGTTGCGGTACCCTCGACCTTCTGGAATTCATCCTCCCAGCGGTGCCGGTTGCCGAGGTCGAAGCCGAACCCTTGCTGGGCATCGGGGTGGATGATGTAGTCGCCGCTCTGGTCGACCACGTATAGCGCGCTGCCCCGCGGAATCGCCTTCCGCCAACGTTCGAAGCGCTCGGTCTTGTCGACGTTGAGAACCACGATCCCGAACACCTCACCTCCGGGGCCGGGAACCGGGGCTGCCACCCGCGCGATCGGCCGGTGCGGAACCTCCACGCGGCCATGCTCCTGATTCAAGGTGATATCCGATACATACGCCGCACCGGGCGCGAGCTTGATCGCCTCGAGGAAATAGTCGCGGTCCCCCTTGCGCTGCAGGGCATCGCCCTCGACGGTAACGATCGATCCATCGCCGCGCCGCTCCACCCGGACGATTTCCCGCCCTTCGTCCGCGATACCGATCAGGCTCAGCTGATAGACCTCCGGATTGGCATCCAGATAGGCCTTGAAGATGGTCCGCATACGCCCGATCCACAGCGCCATCGGCGAGCGTTCGAGCGCATCGAAGCCGTCGTTGGCAGCGGCCCGGGCGATTCCCGCAGGAGGCGGGGTATTCGTCAGGAACAGGACACTGCGCTGCCGGTACTCCACAGCTTCCGCTTCATTTTCCGCGATCGTTTGTGCGCTGACCTGAAGGACGAGCGCCAGCCTTTCCAGTTCCTGACCCCGTTCGCGGTTGGCGCTGATCGCAATCAGAACGGCCCAGCAGGCCACGGCCGCCAGCGCGACATGGAACCACCGGGTCCGACCTCTGGGCGGCACTAGTAGCACAACCTGTACCCTTGGAAACCTGTTGATTTATCGAGAAGACTAATGCGTACCGTCCTCACGCGGCGGATAAACCCGGTATCGGCTTTGATTTTCGGAACTTGAGGTTGATACGCCCATGCCGGACGTTTCCCGGATCGCGACGAAGCGAGGCGCCTTTTGATTTCCCAGATCGAGGGAATGTGGCACCCACTTCGTGAATCACTCGAACGCGCCACATTCGAGCTTTTCGCAGAGCGCCGGGATATGCGCTGCTGCGGAATCAGCAACAGCAACATCGGGCTGCGGCGCTTTCAACAGCGCCCCATTGCCTATCGCCGTTCGCGGCCTCCGGACGGCGTGGCGCAGCCTGGTCACCGGCAATAAAAAGCACTTGTCAGTTAACGATTTGCCGGCTTTTTCCAGCGCTTGCGGAAGGCATGAACGGAGACCTCCCGACTCTGGAGCAGTCCTTGCAACGACCTCGTCTACATCAACCAGCAAGGGGAAAGTAATGCGTGGATTCACGATCATCGCCATCACGCTCGCAGCGAGCACGAGCGCCTGCCATCGCGGTGGCGACGGCCTGCAGGCGGCGGCGAAAGCGTTGGGCGGTGCCGATCTGAACGCGATTGAATTCACTGCGAGCGGCCACTGGTACCAGTTCGGCCAGGCGCCGAATCCGGCATCGGCCTGGCCGCCGTTCGATGTCAGCCGCTACACCGCGACGATCGACTACCAGACGCCGGCAGCGCGCGTGCAGATCGTCCGCAAGCAGGTCGTCGAGCCGGGCCGCCTGCGGCCGACGCCGGTGGAACAGAAGCCGGACCAGTACGTCAGCGGCGCGGTCGCCTGGAATCTCGCCGCGCCCCCGAGCACAGCAGCCGCCGGCACGGCGCCGGTTGCGCAGCCGCAGCCCGCCGCGGTCGAGGAGCGCATCGCCGAAATCTGGTCGACGCCGCAGGGCTTCATCAAGGCGGCGCTGGCCAACAAGGCCAGCAGCAAGGCGGTCGACGGCGGCACCGAGATCTCGTTCAACCTCGGCAAGCACCGGTTCGTCGGCACCACCGACGCCGAGCATCAATTGCTCAAGGTCCAGACCTGGATCGACAACCCGGTGCTCGGCGACACCCTGGTCGAGACCACGTTCGCCGACTACCAGGACTTCGACGGCCTGCGCTTCCCGGCCCACATCACCCGCCAGCAGGGCGGCTATCCGGTGCTCGACCTGCAGGTGTCGGCGGTGAAGGCCAATGTGGCTTCTTCGGGCGCCACCGATCTCAAGGCACCCGAGGAAGCCGGCAAGGCACCGGCGGTCACGGTTGCCGTCGAAACCCTGGCGCCAGGCGTGCTGTACCTGCGTGGCGGCTCGCATCACAGCGTCGCGATCGAGCAGCAGGATCACATCATCGTCGTCGAGGCGCCGCTCAACGAGGCGCGTTCGGAAGCGGTGATCGCCAAGGTCAAGGAAAGCTTCCCGGGCAAGCCGATCAAGTACCTGATCAACTCGCACGCGCACTTCGATCATTCGGGCGGCCTGCGCACCTATGTCGCCGAAGGCGCGACGATCGTCACCCACCAGCAGAACGAGGCCTATTACCGCACTGCCTGGGCGGCGCCGCACAGCTTGAGCCCCGATCGCCTGGAGCAGGCGAAGAAGGCGCCGGTGTTCCAGACCTTCAGCGACAAGCAGGTGCTCACCGACGGCAAGCGCGAAGTGGTGATCTATCCGATCGCCGCCAGCGGCCACAACGATGCCTTCGCGCTGGTCTATCTGCCGGCCGAAAAGATCCTGATCGAAGCCGACGCCTACACGCCGCTGGCGCCCGGCGCACCGCCGCTGACCGAGGTCAATCCGTACACGGCCAATCTGAACGAGAACGTCCAGCGCCTGCAGCTGGACGTGCAGAAGATCGCTGCCCTGCACGGCCCCGGCGTCGTCGGCCTGAGCGACTTGCAGGCCGCGGTCGCGCCCAAGAGCTGAACATCCTCATCTCGCTCAAGCACGCCTCCTCTGCCGGCTCGGGACGCATCGCCAAGCCGGCATTTTTGTGCGCGCCGGCTCGATGCCGACGGCAGCCATCGAATCGGACGATATTCGTGCAGGCTTCGCTATCGTTGCTGCAACAGCCAGCCTGAACCAGTCCCAGGCAGCATCCACAAAGCGGCAGGAGCAGCCATGGGCATTGCGTCGATCGTCTTCCGCCTGACCACCCGTCATGGCCTCGTCAGCCTGTGCGCGGTCAGCCTGCTCGGCCTCGGCGCCTGCACGTCCGACGCCGTATCGACAGCACCGGCCGCGCCGGCCGAACTGCCGGCAGCGGCCGCGCGTACCGGCGCCGACGCCTATCGGCAGCTGCTCGACTACAGCGCCATCGGCCTGCATCGCAGCGGCACCGAGGGCGGCGAGCGGTTGGTCAGCTGGCTCGACGGCAGGCTGAGCAGCTACGGCCTGCAGACCGAGGTCGAGCCCTTCGACTTCATGCAGTACCTGCCGCGCAAGGCCGCGCTGAGCCTGGCCGACGGCAGCGACATCGCCGTGTTCCCGTACTGGTATTCCGGCCGCACCGGCAGCGAAGGCCTGCGCGCCGAGCTGGTCGATGTCGGCAGCGGCACGCCGGCGCGCTTCGCCGCCGCCCCGGTCGCCGGCAAGCTGGTGCTGGCCGACATCGCGCTGCTGGCGCGCGGCAACTTCAGCAACCTGGCCGAGGTGATCCAGCGCGCGCATGCCGCCGGCGCGCTCGGCGTGGTTGCGGCGATCCAGGGGCCGACCAACCTGATCGTCGCCGCCAATGCCGAATCCGAAGCCGGGCTCTGCGGCCTGCCGGTGCTGTTCGTCGGCGCCGAGGACGGCCTGCGGGTCCGCCGCCAGATCAGCGGCAGCCCCGGCAGGCTCGCGCAGTTCACGCTCGACGCCGACTACCGAGCCGGCCGTTCGGCGAACGTCGTCGCGACGATCCCCGGACGTAGCGCGGAAACCCTGGTCATCGGCACGCCGACCAACGGCTGGTTCACCACCGCCGCCGAGCGCGGCGCCGGCGTCGGCACCCTGCTGAGCCTGGCGCACCATTACGCCGAGCGTTACGGCACGAATGACAAGCCCGACAAAACCCTGGTGTTCGTGTTCAGCGGCGGCCACGAAGTCGGCTTCCTCGGCCTGCAGCGCTACATCGACGCTCACCCGGCGCTGATCGCCAGCACCTACAGCTACGTGCATCTCGGCGCGGCGATCGCCGGCAGCTACTACTACGAACAAGCCGATGGCCGCATCGTGTCGGCGCCGATCGCCGATCCGGCGCGCACGCTGTTCGTCTCGGAAAACCCGCTGCTGCAGCGGCTGGTGTCGGCGCGGCAGTTGTCGAGCGGCCTGATCCCGGCGCAGACCATGCTGCCGTCGATCCTCAACCCCGGCGAGCAGCGTCGCATGTACGCGCATGGCGTACCGATCGTGTCGATCTCCGGCACCACGCTGTACTTCCACACCGAGGCCGACACGCCCGAGACCACTTCGGCGGCGCTGCTCGAACCGGCCGTGCAGTTCTACGGCGGCGTGATCGACGACCTGCTTGCCGCCGACCCTGCCGAGATCCGCGCTGCCAACACGGTCGCTGCCCGCTACGCCCGGCCGTTGCCGGCGCCGGTCTGCGCCGCGCCAGGCAGTTAAAGTCCTGATCGTTCACCGCACTCGCAAGCGACCTTGTTCAACGCCGCGCTGGAAGCCGAGGGCCATGAGATCCGCGTGTCGGAGCGTACGCAGGAATCGAAGCACATCCCGTCAGCCGTGATGCCGGCGCTGGCCCAGGATCCGGTCACTTGGACGATGGCGGCGGCGGCCGCGCTCGGCTTTGATCATCGGCCTGGCGGTGATCGTCGCCGCAGCCGCTGCTGCGTGCCTCGGGCCGGCCCGGGGAAACCTGGACGGCGACGGCCGTTCGCTGGCCGGTCCGAGCCGGCGCGGCTTCCTCAGGCCGGTTCTTCGAGCACCAGAAAGCTCGGCTGCATCGCTTCGTCGCGCAGCGCGACCAAGGCCTGATAGGCCGCCGAGTGATACCAGTCGTGGGCTGCAGCGGCGCTTGGAAAGCGGGCAACCAGCGCGTTGTCGATATCGAGGCTGCCGGCCAGCGTCTCGACGCGCTTGCCACGCCCCAGCACCACGCCGCCGGCAGCCAGCACGGTCGGACCGGCGGCGGCCGAATACTGCTGCAGCTTGGCGGCGTCCTTGATCTTGACCAGGGCAATCATCAGTGCGGGCATGGCGGTACTCCTGTTGGCGATGCAGATGAAGCAACGAGCAGGGGCTCGACTCTTGAGCGGCCGCACCCCTGCAGTACTGCGGACAGACTTCAGATGTGGTCGTAAATGGTCCGCTCGAACTGGTTGCGCAGCGCGCAGACCTTGGCATCCCAGAATGGCAGGATCTGGGTCAGCAGCGCCGCGGTGATGCCGGACTTCGGATCGATCCAGAAATAGGCGTTCGGCAGCGGCTGCTGGTTGATGATGAAGCTCAGACCCCACTTGAGATCGATGCCCGGGTGCAGGTCGCAGTCGTTCGACAGCTGCGCCAGATGAGTCTTCATCGCCGGCACGCTCAGCGCGCCGATGTGGTTCTGGCCCATCAGCTCGACCGTGGTCGGCGCCAGGATGCGGTTGCCGTCGAGGATGCCGCCGTTGAGGATCGCCCTTGTGAAGCGCAGGTAGTGCGGCAGGCTGCCCATCAGGCCGTGGCCGCCCATGTCGTGCTCGGCATCCGGCGGAATGCCGAACGGGATCACCACCAGCGAACCATCCGGCAGGCGGGCGTGCATGGCACTGGCGCGCGACTGCTGCTCGGCGTTGGCTTCGAAGGTCACATCCTTCATGCCCAGCGGCGCGAAGATGTGCCGGGCCATGTAGTCGCGCAATCTGAGACCGCTGACCTGCTCGATCATGCGGCCGACCCAGTCGATGCCGATCGAGTAGTTCCAGGCGGTGCCCGGATCGGCGATCAGCGCGCGGTCCATGGTCGCCGACGAACCGCTGATGATGTTCGGCTTGCCGGCGTCGTTCAGCTCCTTGTCGACATCGGCGCTGAAGATCTCGTAGGCGAAACCGCTGGTGTGAGTCAGCAGGTTGCGCAGCGTGATCGTGCCCTTCGGCGCCCGCAGGATCGCCTTGCCGTTGGCATCCCAGCCGGTGCGTACCTGCACCTTGCCGAGTTCCGGGCAGATCTTCACCGCGGGGGCATCGAGGTCGAGCTTGCCCTGCTCGACCAACTGCATTGCCGCCGCCCCGGTGACCGCCTTGGTCATCGATGCGAACCAGGCAAAGGTATCGACCGTCATCGGTACGTCGCCGCCGTGTGCCCGAACACCGGCCGAACCTTCGTAGATCACGCCGTTGCGATCGGCGGCGACGGCGACTACGCCGGGGATCTCGCCTCCGTCGGTGCCGCTCTTCAGCAGGGCGTCCAGCGCTGTGCTCAAGCTCATCGATCTCTCCTCGTATTCTGGTTATGACATCGGCCAGAAGTATCGCGAGGGCCTTCGACGCTGGATAGCGAGGGCGAATCCGCTGTGTCTACCGTGGGGGCCGCCCCACCCGCAGCGCATTCGCCGGCACCAGCAGCAGCGTGGCCAACGCGCCGAGCGTCGCGATGCCGGCCATCAGCAGCAGGCCGGCATCGAGCGTGCCGGTCAGGCTCTTCATCCAGCCCATCAGCGAGGGGCTGACGAAGCCGCCGAGGATGCCGATCGAGCTGATCACGGCAATACCGGCGGCGGCAGCCTCGCGACCCAGATAGGTCGGTGGAATCGTCCAGAACAGCACGCTCGAAAAACTGAAGACGGCGCTCATGCACAGCAGCAGCATGGTCGGCCAGAACGCGCCGGCGACCAGGGTCGTTGCATACAATGATGAGGTGCCGAGCAACAGGGTCATCGCGACGTGCCAGCGGCGTTCGCGCAGGCGATCCGACGAAGCGCTGATCAGCAGGATGCCGGCGCCACCCGCCGCATAGGGCAGCGCACTCCAGAGCCCCACCGCGGCCAGCGAGCCGACGTTGAGCGCCTTGATCAAGGTCGGCAGCCAGAACGTGAAGGTGTACACCGAGCAGGCGCAGGCGAAGTAGATGCCAGCCATCACGTAGGTGCGTGGATCGGCGAGTGCCGCCAAAGTCTGGGGCTGGGCGCTGGTCCGATCGCGGCCATGACCAGCGGTCGACGGCGACGCGGTCTCGGCCTGGTCGGCATCGAGCACCCGTTGCACCAGGGCCTGCTCACGCTCGTCCAGCCAGGCGGCATCACGGGGGTGGTCGGCCAACAGCAGATAGACCAGCACGCCGACCAGCGCCGTCGGGATGCCTTCCAACACGAACAGCCATTGCCAGCCCGCAAGGCCGCTGACGCCATCCATGCCGCTGAGGATCGCCCCCGACAGTGGGCCGCCGATCATGCCGGTGATCGGGATGCCGAACAGGAACAGTCCGGTGACGCGGCCGCGACGATGGCTTGGATACCACCAGGTCAGGTACAGGATCACGCCTGGAAAGAATCCGGCCTCGAACACGCCGAGCAGCAGACGTACGCCATAGAACTGCCAGGGCTCGACGACGAACATGGTCGCCGCCGAGGTCAGGCCCCACAGCACCATGATCCTGAGGAAGGTCAGCCGCGCGCCGATCTTCTGCATCCACAGATTGCTCGGCAGTTCGCAGAGGCAATAGCTCAGGAAGAAGATGCCGGCGCCAAGGCCGTAGACAGCGTCCGAGAAGCCCAGCGACTGCTTCATCTGCAGCTGGGCATAGCCGACGTTGATGCGATCGAGGAAGGCCAGCACGTAGGCGATCAGGATCACCGGCACGATGCGGCGGTCGATCTTGCGATAGACAGCGGATTCTTCGGCAGCGGTATCGGCAGTGGCCATGGCATTCGCGGTTGTCGTCGGCCGGCGATGTTACGCAAAAGGCAGGCGCCGCAGCTCGCATCGGCTCGCCCCTTCGACCACCCCACCCGACCGATGTCGTGGCAAGCTCGATAAGCTGGCGAATGTCGCGACGACCACAAGAATCCGCAAAACTAATGAACACCAAAGACTCGATTCAGCGCTGGCACGAACTGGTGCAGTCCCGCGATCCCCGCGGCATTGATCTACTGCTGGCCGAAGACGCGGTCTTTCATTCGCCCGTTGTTCATAGCCCGCAGATCGGCAAGGCAATCACCTGGAAATACCTGAGCGCGGCATTCGTCGTGTTCTTCAATCCGAGCTTCCATTACGTTCGTGAAGTACGCGGCGAGCGCGATGCGGTGCTGGAGTTCGAGGTGACGATCGACGGCATTCTGGTCAATGGCGTCGACATGATTCGCTGGAATGAAGCCGGCTTGATCGTCGAGTTCAAGGTGATGTTGCGGCCCTTGAAGGCGATCAATCTGATTCATCAGAAGATGGGGGAGATGTTGGCGGGGGCGAGGAAATCGTAGATCGTTTGCTCGGCGCTCCATGATTCGGCTTGGCGCACTCCGCTTCCTGTTCGGCCGGTCTTCGACTTGATCAGCCCTTGTTCTCGTTGGCTGACTTCGGACTCGGCTTCAAAACCCCTCTGGAGGCACTCTATGATTCAATTTAATCGTTGCGGTTCATAGTTGATGTCACGCTTCTCTCGCACTGGCACTCTTGGCGCGGCACGGTTGCGGAACTGATTTCTCTGGATCCGCCATTGCGGCCTTGAGGTATGCCGTTAAGCTCTTCTGCAGCTTTGCCCCCCAGAAGGGGTCGCGGACGTCGTAGATCACCACCCGAAGGTGACGCAAGTCGAATGGAACCCGTCTTCGACTTGTCGAAATTCTTCCACGTTGCGAAACGCGCTGAGCAGAGCATGCCCACGGTGCTGTCACTTACTGAGGTGCACGCCCTGCTCGATCGATGTGCCGGCACTGCAGGCCTGATTGCCCGACTGCTGTACGGCACTGGCCTGCGGCTGATGGAGGGGTCCGGCTGCGCGTCAAGGATGTCGATGTTGCGCGTGCGGAACTGATTGTTCGTGACGGCAAGGATCGCGTGACCATGCTGCCGCAGACCCTGATCGCAGCAATGGAAGTCCAGTTGGCAGCCCGGAAAGCCCTGCATGCGGAAGATGTCGAGGCTGGAACGGTCGGCGTCTGGTTGCCGGACGCGTTGGCGAACAAGTATCCGAACGCCCCGCGGGAATGGGGCTGGCAATATCTGTTCGTGGCCTCGAACTTCTCGACCGCCCCACGCTCCGGTGTCACGCGGCGCCATCACTACAACGAAAAGCTGGTGCAGCAGGAAGTCCGTCGCGCCGCGCTGGCCGCCGGCATCGTCCGTCCGGCGTCGCCGCATACGCTGCGGCACTCGCTTGCCACGCACCTGCTCGAAGCGGGCTACGACATCCATACCGTTCAGGAATTGCCGGGCCACGCCGACGTCAGCACGACGATGATCTACACCCACGTGCTGAATCGAGGAGGACGCGCTGTGCGAAGTCCGCTGGATGCCTGATCGGCGACTTCGTTTCGCACGGCATCTCCAGAAGTCGCCCACAAAAAACCCGCGGCACCGTCACCAGTGCCGCGGGTTCGTTTACCTCGAACTGAGCCCTACAGCGACAGCAGCAGCCGCGCCGGGTCTTCCAGACATTCCTTGATGTGCTTCAAGAACAGCACGGCCTCGCGGCCGTCGATCAGGCGGTGATCGTAGGTCAGTGCCAGATACATCATCGGGCGGATGACCACCTGGCCGTTGACCGCGATCGGGCGATCGAAGATGCCGTGCATGCCGAGAATCGCGGCCTGCGGCGGGTTGAGGATCGGCGTCGACATCATCGAGCCGAACACGCCGCCGTTGGTGATCGAGAAGGTGCCGCCAGTGAGGTCTTCCATCGTCAGCTTGTTGGCGCGGGCCTTCACGCCGAGTGCGCCGATCGCCTTCTCGATGTCGCCTAGACCCAGCGCGTCGGCATCACGCAGCACCGGCACGACCAGGCCGCGCTCGGTCGAAACGGCAACGCCGATGTCGTAATAGCCGTGATAGACGACGTCGCCGCCGTCGATCGAGGCGTTGACCGCCGGGTACTTCTTCAGCGCTTCGACGGCGGCGCGGACGAAGAAGCTCATGAAGCCGAGCTTGACGCCGTGCGCCTTCTCGAACGGTTCCTTGTACTTGGCGCGGATCTCGCCGACCGCCTTCAGATCCACCTCGTTGAAGGTGGTCAGCATCGCGGCGGTGGCCTGGGCTTCGACCAGACGCTCGGCGATGCGGGCACGGATGCGAGTCATCGGCACGCGCTGTTCGGTACGGGCACCGAGGGCGATCGGTGACGGCGCAGCAACAGCCGGAGCAGCCTTCGGCGCTGGAGCGGCAACCGGGGCCGGCACTGGCGCCGCCGGGGCAGCCTTGGCCTTGGCGGCGTAGGCCTTGACGTCTTCGGTGGTCAGACGGCCACCCTTGCCGGTGCCGGTAATCGCGCTGGCCGACAAACCGAGTTCGGCGAGCAGCTTGCGAACCGCCGGACCCTGGCCTTCGTCGTCGGCGGCGGTGCTGACCGGGTTGGCCCCTGGCGTCGTGGCGGCGATCTCGATCTTGGCGGCAGCGGCCGGAGCTGCGGCGGCAGCGCCTTCGCTGACCACGCCGATGACATCGCCGGCCTTGACCGTCTGGCCGGCCTGGACGCGGATCTCCACCAGCACGCCGTCGGCGGTCGACGGCACTTCCAGCATCACCTTGTCGGTCTCCAGATCGACCAGGTTCTGCTCGCGCGCGACACGGTCGCCTGCCTTGATGTGCCAGGTGGAAACCGTGGCTTCCGATACCGATTCCGGCAGGTTGGGGACTTTGATCTCGATACTCATGAGCGCTCCGGTTACTCGTTCGTTCTGTTGGTTATGAGGGGGGAAGCGGGGGCGCCGATCAGGCGCCGCCCTGCAGCGGCAGACCGCCGTTGAGCGCGGCCTGCACCAGTTCTTCCTGTTCCTTGTTGTGCACCTTCAGGTAGCCGGACGCCGTTGTCGCGCTGCCCTTGCGGGTTGCGTAGTACAACTGGTGATCGGCCGCCAGATAGGCGCGCAGGCGGTGCTTGATCTGATACCAGGCGCCCTGGTTCTCCGGCTCTTCCTGGCACCAGACCACGTCCTTGGCGTTCGGGTAGGCGGCGATGACCGCTTCGTAGTCGATGCGCGGGAACGGATACAGCTGCTCCAGGCGGACCAGGGCGACGTCGTCGCGGCCGGCCTTCTGGCGCGCTTCGTAAAGGTCGTAATAGACCTTGCCCGAGCTGAACACGATGCGCTTGACCTTGGCCTTGTCGGCCTCGGCGTCGTCGATCACGTACTTGAAGCTGCCGGTGGTCAGGTCCTCGAGCGAGGACACCGACAGCTTGTGGCGCAGCAGCGACTTCGGCGTCATCACGATCAGCGGCAGGCGCAGGGAGCGCTTCATCTGGCGGCGGATCATGTGGAAGAACTGCGCCGGGGTCGACGGCACGCAGACCTGGATGTTGTTCGCCGCGCACAGCTGCAGGTAGCGCTCCAGGCGCGCCGAGGAATGCTCCGGCCCCTGGCCTTCGTAGCCATGCGGCAGGAACATGGTCAGACCGCAGAGACGGCCCCACTTGACGTAGCCCGAGGAGATGAACTGGTCGACGACCACCTGGGCACCGTTGGCGAAGTCGCCGAACTGCGCTTCCCAGATGACCAGGCAATCCGGGTCGGTGGTCGCATAGCCGTACTCGAAGCCGAGCACGCCTTCTTCCGACAGCAGGGTGTCGCTGACGATGAACTTGTCCTTGTCCGGGTCCAGATGGCGCAGCGGCGTGTAGCTGTAGCCGGTCTTGGCATCGTGCAGGGTCGCATGACGATGGAAGAAAGTGCCGCGGCGCACGTCCTGGCCGGAGAGGCGCACGTTGAAGCCTTCGGTGACCAGGCCGGCGTAGGCCATGGTCTCGGCGAAGCCCCAGTCCATCGGCAGTTCGCCGCTGGTCATCTTGGCGCGATCCTCGAGGATCTTGGCGACGCGGGCATGCGGCGTGAAGCCTTCCGGCAGCTTCAGCATGCGTGTCGACAGGCTCTGGATCATGTCGCGGCTCATCGCCGTTTCCGACGGCGTGGCCCAGTCGCCCTTCGAGTAGTTCGCCCAGTTGACCGTGTGCTTGTTGCCGACCAGGCCCAGCGTGGTACGGGCGATGTTCTCGCCGCGGTCCAGCGCGTCGCGGTAGGCGCGGACCAGCGCTTCCGGCTCGCCGGCCTGCACCGTGCCGTCCTGCACCAGGCGCTGCGAGTACAGCGCCAAGGTGGTCGGCAGTTTCTTGATCGCCTCGTACATCACCGGGCTGGTCACCGACGGCTCATCGGCCTCGTTGTGGCCGAGTCGGCGGTAGCAGCAGATATCGACGATGACGTCCTTGTGGAAGGCATTGCGGAAGTCCATCGCCAGCCGGGTGACGAACACCACGGCGTCCGGGTCATCGCCGTTGACGTGGAACACCGGCGCTTCCGACATCTTGGCGAGGTCGGTGCAGTAGCGGCTGGTGCGCGACTCGTGGCCTTCGCGGGCCTCGATCGGGTTCGGCGTGGTGAAGCCAATCTGGTTGTTGACGATGATGTGCATGGTGCCGCCAGTCGCGTAACCCTTCGACTGCGACAGCTGCATGGTTTCCATGACCACGCCTTGTCCTGCGAACGCGGCGTCGCCGTGGATCAGCACCGGCAGCACCTTGTCGCCGCGCTCGTCCTTGCGGCGCGTCTGGCGCGCCTTCACCGAACCCTCGACCACCGGGTTGACGATTTCCAGATGCGAGGGATTGAAGGCCAGCACCAGATGCAGGCGCTTGCCGGACACCTCGACATCGGTCGAGAAGCCCATGTGGTACTTGACGTCGCCAGCGCGCGACAGCGACTCGGCGGAGTACTTGCCCTCGAACTCGGCGAACAGATCCTTCGGCGACTTGCCGAGCACGTTGATCAGCACGTTCAGGCGACCGCGATGGGCCATGCCGATCACCACTTCCTCGGTGTCGGCGTCGGCGGCGGTGCGCATCACTTCGTCGAGCGCCGGGATCAGCGACTCGCCGCCTTCGACCGAGAAGCGCTTCTGGCCGACGTACTTGTTGTGCAGGTAGCGTTCGATGCCTTCGGCGGCGACCAGCTGGGTCAGCACTTCGCGGCGGCGCTCGGTCTTCAGGCGCGGCTGGAAGGCACGCGATTCGAGACGGGCCTGGATCCAGCGCTTCTGCGCCGTCTCCGTCACGTACATGTATTCCGAACCGATGGTGTCGGTGTACACGGCCTTGACGATACGCAGGATCTCGCGCAGCGGCAGGCGGTCGGCGGCGGCCAGGGTGCCGGTGTTGAACACCGTATCCATGTCCTCCGGCTTCAAGCCGTGGAAGGCCGGGTCGAGATCGGCGATTGCCGGCACCGGCGTCAGGCCGAGCGGATCAAGCTTCGCCGCCTGATGGCCACGGACGCGGTAGTAGTTGATCAGGCGCAGCACCGCGGACTGCTTCTCGGCGGCGACCAGATCGGCGTTGCTCGAGGCGGCGGCCAGCGCCACCCGCGGCTCGCGCGCCATCTTCTCGAACTGGGCGCGGATCGGGCCATGGGCCGTCTCGTTGCCGCCGGAGGTACCCTGCACCCCGCGGAAATAGGCGCGCCAGGCGGCGTCGACCTGGCCTGGATCGTCGAGATACTGTTCGTAGAGATCTTCGATGTAGGCGGCGTTGGCGCCGTGTATCGACGAGGTTTCGATCAGGCTTTGATACTTGCTTCCAGTCATGGTGTTCCTCGCGCCTCGCGGCGCCTGCACTTGCTTACTTTTTCGCCGTCTTGTTGGCAGCGTCGGAATTGCCGGCCGTATGCCAGTCGGCGGTGAAATTGGACAGGTAATCGCGGAACTCGCCAGCCAGTTCCGGGTGCTTCAGGGCGTACTCGACGTTGGCCTTCAGGTAGCCAAGCTTGGAGCCGCAGTCGTAGCGCGTGCCCTCGAACTCATAGGCCAGCACCGTCTGCTCCTGGATCATCATGCTGATCGCGTCGGTCAGCTGGATCTCGCCGCCGGCGCCACGCGGCGTGCGCTCGAGCAGCTTGAAGATGCGCGGCGTCAGGATGTAGCGGCCGACCACCGCGAGGTTCGACGGCGCATCTTCCGGCTTCGGCTTCTCGACGATGCGGCGGATCTCGCCAAGGCCCGGGCCGACCGGCTGGGTATCGACGACGCCGTAGCTCGACACCTCGTCCATCGGCACCCGCTGGGTGGCGATGACGCTGGTGCCGTACTCCTGGTAGACACGCTGCATCTGCGCCAGGCAGGGGCGCAGACGACCATCGATGAGATCGTCGGCGAGGATCACCGAGAAGTCCTCGTCGCCAACCGCCGGCCAGGCGCAGAGCACGGCGTGACCGAGACCCAGGGCTTCGGCCTGGCGGATGAAGATGCAGGTGATGCCCGGCGGCAGGATCTCCTGCACGGTTTCCAGCAGCTTGCCCTTGCCGCGCGAAGCCAGCTCCGCTTCCAGTTCGTAGGCCTTGTCGAAGTGATCCATGATCGAATTCTTCGAGCGGCCGGTGATGAAGATCAGCTCCTCGGCACCAGCGGAAATCGCTTCCTGTACCGCGTACTGGATCAGCGGCTTGTCGACCACCGGCAGCATTTCCTTGGCGCTGGCCTTGGTGGCCGGAAGGAAGCGGGTGCCGAGACCGGCAACGGGGAATACGGCTTTTCTGATGCGCATGGTGTGGCTCGGAGCAACGGGCTCAAAGTGGATGACAGCGATGGAATTCGCCGGCTTGGAGGCAACAAAAAAAGTCTATCGCAGGGTCCCGTTCAGATGGACCTTGCCGCCGGAAGCTTCCAGCAGCGCGAAGTCGATGCGCGAAGCTTCCTGCACGTAGCGCAGCGTCGCCCGTCCCGGGAGCAGCAGAGGCTGACGGAACTGCACGTCGAAAAGCCGCGGCAGCGATGGCAGCTTCGGCTGCAACTCGGCCAGCACGCGGGCCTTCGACCACAGGCCGTGGGCAATCGCCCGCTTGAAGCCGAACAGCCTGGCGGTCGCTGCGTGCAGGTGGATCGGGTTGTAATCCTGGGAGATGCGCGCATAGCGGCGGCCGGTGTCTTCCGGTGCGCGGATCGTCAGGTACTGGGCGACGCCGGCATCGGCCGGCGCGGCCTCGTCGAGGCGCGGCTTCGGTCCGCTAAGCGCCGGCTGACTGTCATCGGCGCGGACACCGCGCTTGAGCACGGTCATCGTCGCCTTCCACAGCTGCTCGCCGCCGAGTTCGGAAACGACGATGCCGAGATCGAGTTCCAGCCCGGCCCGCACTTCGCGGCTGGCGCCGAGGGCTACCGCGATGTCGAAACTTTCGTCGATGGCCAGCGCACGCCGGCATTCGATACGGTTGCGGACATGGACCAGGCCCATCAGCGGCAGCGGGAAACCCGGCCGGGTCATCAGGTTCAGGTACAGCGGCGTCGCCAGCACCTGGGGATAGGTCATCGCGACCTGGTCGACGCGCTGGAAACCGCACAACGCGTTGTAGGCGGCGACATGCTGGCGATCGAAGGAGAGGCCGGCGACCCGGACTGTCCAGTCCGGCATGGTCACCGGCGAGCGCACCGAGCGGGTGGCCGACAGCGCGGCACGGGCAAACGCAGGAAACACCGGCGGCAAGGCCGGCAAATCGAAGACGCGGGCTGAGGTCGTGCTCATCGGACTCACGGATTCGGCGGCCCATGCCGCCGAAGCGCGAATCTTACGCGCCTTGCCACTGGAATTGGACGATTTGCACCGAGAGCGATGCAATTTGCGTATCGAAACTGCTCCGCTGCGTCATTCCGGAAACGCTTGTAGCCCGGCTCATGGCGTCGATCAGGGCAGCACGTGGTCGATGACCACGGCCAGCGGCGCCCCGCCCGACTGCGACCGGCTCGCCTCGATGCGGCCCTCGAGATCTCCCGGCTGCGCCTGCACGCTGCCGGCTGCGCTGTAGCGCGCGGTGACCAGATACTGGTCGAACTTCGACAGGCTCATGCCCGGCGCCATCGCCATCGACTCGTCTAGGGTGATTTCCAGCGGCAGTTTCGCATCGGCCAGCTTCTGCACCGCCAGTGGCATCGGCGGGCCATTGGCGGCCTTGGCGAACACGAACAGGGTCGCCCCTGCCGGCACCTTGCCGGCCAGCGCCGGCGCCAGCGACACCCGCACCTTCAGGCTGACCGGGGCCACAGCCGCACCGTCTGGCGCCGCTACGCCAGCAGCCCCGGCGACCGGCGCGCCGACCGCGGCCGCATTGCTGGCGATCGCGTCCTTGAGCTTGCCGATCCGCTCGCCGAGCGCGGTGCGCATTTCCGGCGCCAGGTCCGGCTGCTCGAACAACCGCTGCCAGCGCGCCAGCGCGGTGTCGAGATCGCCGATCAGCGCCGAGCCGAGACCGCCGTACCAGAGCGCCTTGCTGTAGGCGGGATCGAGCTTCAGCGCCTGTTCGAACAGTTCCGCGGCACGGCCGGAGACGTCCTGGCCACTGGCGAAGGCCAGCGCCTCGCCCTCGTCGGACAGCCAGTCCGCACGCGGCGCCGGCGCGCGCCGGTTGGCCTCGGCGAAGGCTTGCGCCGCTTCCGGGTAGCGCTCCATCACCGTGTACGAGCGGCCAAGCATCGACCAGCCCTCGGCATCGTCCGGCTTCGCATTCAAACGCTGGGCCAGGGTGTCGACCAGCGCCGCGACCTGCGGATCGACGGCCGGCATCGGCGGCGGGCCGGCGGCGATCCGCGCCTGCGCCCGCCAGCTGCCGCCGAGGCCGTACCAGCTGCCGGCGAATGCCGCCAGCAGCAGCGCAACCAGCAGGATCGCCAGCGGACTGCGTCGACTGCGCGTCGTCAGTTCCGGCTCGCTGGCATCTGCGTCGTCGAGCACCCGGGTGTCGAGTTCGGCGCGCAGCGACTGCGCCTCGTCGGCAGGAATCAGTCCTGAGGCCGCTTCGTTGTCGATCTCGGCAACGCGCAGGCGATAGGCGGCGACATTGGCGGCGCGGCGGTTCTGGCGATCGCCGAGCTGGCCGCGCCACCAGGGGCGGGTCGCCAGCACGACGGCCAGCAGCAGCAACAAGGCCATCGCCAGGCCGGACAACAGGGTCGGGTTCATCACTTTTATTCGTCGAGCAGCTTTTTCAGCGCGGCGGCATCAACCGGCTTTGCGATGGCGGCAGTCGTCGCTGCCGCACGGCGGCTGCTGCGGATCTGCCGCAGCAGCACTAGCAGCGCCACCAGCACCAGGCCGAACGGGCCCAGCCAGAGCAGCCAGGTACGGGCATCGAACGGCGGCTTGAACAGCACGAAATCGCCGTAGCGGGCAGTCAGGTAGCTCTTGATCTCGGCCGAGGTCTTGCCCTGGGCAACCAGGCTGCGCACCTCGTACTTGAGGTCCAGCGCCAGCGGCGCCCGCGACTCGGCCAGCGACTCGTTCTGGCAGACCAGGCAGCGCAGGTCCGGCAGCAGTTCGGCGAGCCGGGCTTCCTGTTCGGCGTCGAGCGCAATCGCCGGCTTCTCGACCGTGACCTGGGCCTGGACCTGGGTGCCGCACGCGGCAGCGGCCAGCAGCAGACAGGCGGTGGTGCGCAGCCAGCTCATGGCGCAGCCGCCAGCAGCGGCTTGATGTCTTGTTCCCAGGCTTCCGAAGTCAGGGCACCGACATGCTTGTGCAGTACCCGGCCGTCGGCAGCGACGACGAAGGTTTCCGGCACGCCGTAGACGCCCCAGTCGATACCGGCGCGGCCGTCGAGATCGGTCAGCACCGGGCCGTAGGGATTGCCGCGGCTGCCCAGCCACTGGCGGACATCGGCCTCGGCATCCTTGTAGTCGATGCCGACCAGAGTCACGGCGCCGGCCTTGGCCAGGCTCATCAGGAACGGATGCTCGATCTGGCAACCGGCGCACCAGCTGGCGAAGAAATTGACCAGCAGCGGCTTGCCGAGGAAATCGGCATTGCTGCGCAGCGGCGGCTGGGTCGCCGCCGTCGCTTCCGGCTGTGGAAAGCTCAGCTCCGGCAGCGAAAAGTCCGGCGCCGGCTTGCCGACCAGCGGGCTCGGCAGGATCCGGGGATCGTGGCGCAAGCCGACCGCGAAGAAGGCCAGCAGCACGCCGAGGACCAGCAGGGGAATCGCATAGCGCATGGATCGTCGGTCCGGGATCAGGCGGGATCAAACAGCTTGGGCGCCGCCGTCGAGCACAGCCTTGCGATCGACGGCTTTCGCCAGCCGGTAGCGCCGGTCGCTGGCCGCCAGACAGCCGCCGAGGAACATCAGCACGCCGCCGAGCCAGATCATCCGGATCATCGGCTTGACGTAGATGCGCAAACTCCAGGAGCCGTCCTCGAAACCTTCGCCGAGCGACACGTACAGATCGCGCATCAGGGTCGCGTCGACCGCCGATTCGGTCATGACGTTGCGCTGCGAGGGATAGAAGCGCTTCTGCGGATAGAGCACCACAGTGCGGTGGTCCGGGTGCTCGATCGTCACTTCGCCCTGCTGGGCGATGAAGTTCGGTCCCCTGGCTTCCCGGGCACCGACGAAAGCGAAAGTGAAATCGCCGATCTCGGTGGTCGCAGCCGGCGCCAGGCGCACGTCCTTCTCGAAGCCGTAGCTGATCACGAAGGCAACACCGAGCGCCCAGACGCCGAGACCCATGTGCGCCAGGGTCATGCCCCAGGTCGCGCGCGGCACCGACGCGAGGCCGGCCAGCCACGAAGGCTTGGCGTGGATGCGTCGCCAGACGTCCTGCGCCGACGACACGATGGTCCAGGAACCGAGCAGGCCGCCGGCCACCGCCAGCAGCTCGGCGCGGCCATGCAGGGCCAGCGGCACAACTATCGCGAAGGCGACTGCGAACAGCGCCGGCAGCTTCAGGCGCTTCCAGGTTTCGCCGGCCCGGCCCTTCTTCCACGGCACCACGGCGCCGAAGCCGACCAGCACGAACAGCGGCACCATCAGCGGCAGGAACACCGCGTTGAAGTACGGCGGGCCGACCGAGATCTTGCCGAGCTTCAGCGCGTCGATGACCAGCGGGTACAGGGTGCCGATCAGGATCGCCGCGCAGGCGACGACCAGGAACACGTTGTTGAGCAGCAGTAGGCCTTCGCGCGAAAACAGGTTCAGCTCGCCGACGCTGGCGAGCCGTGGCGCCCGCCAGGCGTACAAGGTCAGCGCCGCGCCGGTGACCAGTGCCATGAACACCAGGATGAACAGACCGCGCGCCGGATCCGAGGCGAAGGCATGCACCGAGACCAGCACGCCGGAGCGGACCAGGAAAGTGCCGAGCAGGGACAGCGAAAAGGTCAGGATCGCCAGCAGCACGGTCCAGCTTTTCAACAGGCCCCGCTTCTCGGTCACCGCCAGCGAATGGATCAGCGCGGTGCCGGCCAGCCAGGGCATGAACGAGGCGTTCTCGACCGGGTCCCAGAACCACCAGCCGCCCCAGCCCAGTTCGTTGTAGGCCCACCAGGAACCGAGCGTGATCCCCAAGGTCAGGAACATCCAGGCGGTGGTCGTCCACGGCCGGGTCCAGCGCGCCCAGGCGGCGTCGAGCTTGCCGGTGATCAGCGCGGCCACCGCGAACGCGAAGGCGACGCTGAAGCCGACATAGCCCATGTACAGGGTCGGCGGATGGATCGCCAGACCGAAGTCCTGCAATAGCGGATTCAGGTCACGGCCCTGCAGCGGCACCGGGAACAGGCGTTCGAAGGGGTTCGAGGTCAGCAGCATGAACAGCAGCAGGCCGACGCTGATGGCGCCGAGCACGGCGATCACCAGCGCGCTGAGTTCGGCCGGAATCCGGCGATTGAACACCGACACCGCGAAAGTCCAGCCGGACAGCATCAGCATCCACAGCAGCAGCGAGCCTTCGTGGGCGCCCCAGACCGCCGAGATGCGATAGACCATCGGCAGATCGGTGTGGGCGTTGCTGGCGACATAGGCCACCGAGAAATCGGTGTTGATGAACGAGATGGTCAGACAGGCGTAGGCGATGGCGATGCAGAAGAACTGCGCCTGCGCCGATGAGGCTGCCGAGGCCAGCAGGCGGGCGTCGCGGCGGCGCCAGCCGATCAGCGGAGCGAGGGTCTGCAGGACGGCGATACCCAGCGCCAGGATCAAAGCGAAATGACCGAGCTCCGGAATCACGACTTGGCCACGGCCTTGTCGACCATCTTGAACGGCATGCAGGCGTGCTTGCCGGATTCCGGATCGCCCTTCAGCGCTTCGGCGACCTGCGGCGGCATGTAGTTCTCGTCGTGCTTGGCGAGGATGCGGGTGGCGACGAACACGTGGTCGGCATCGAGGTGCCCGTCAGCGACCACGCCCTGCCCTTCGCGGAACAGGTCCGGCAGTACGCCGTCGTAGCGGACGGCGATGTTCTTGGCGCAGTCGGCAACCCGGAACTCGACTCTCAGGCCTTCGGCGCGGACCACGCTGCCTTTCTCGACCAGGCCGCCGAGCTGCAGGCTGGCGCCGACCGGCACGCTGCCGGCGACCAGATCGCTCGGTGTGTAGAAATACATCATGTTCTTGCGGAAGGCGGTAAAGCCCAGCGCCGCGGCGACGCCGACGCCGATCACCAGCGCCAGCACCCCGATCAGCCTCTTGTTGCGTTTGGTCATTCCGGATTGTCCTGTTCAGCCGTGTCCTCAGACAGCCGGCGACGAAGTTCGTTGCGACGCAGACGCGGCGCCAGCCAGTTCCACAGCAGCACCACGGCGCTGAGGCCGTAGCTGGACCAGATGAAGATGGCGTGCTTTTCGTTCACGAGGCCTCCAGCTCCCTGACCCACGTGGATTTTCGTTCCCGGTGCAGCACCTCGTTCTGCATCCGCCGCAGCCAGACGGCGGCAAAGAACAGATAGCTGCCGGCCATGGTCATCAGCAGCGGTTTGAGCATCTCGCTGGCGATCTTCGGCTGGGCGAGACCCTGGACGCTGAGGATCGAGCTGCCCTGGTGCAGCGAGTTCCACCACTCGACCGAGAAATGCACGATCGGCACGTTGACCACGCCGACCAGCGCCAGCCAGGCGCAGGCCCGGGCGCCGGTGCGCGGATCGGAATAGGCCGAGTTCAGGCCCAGCACGCCGAGGTACAGGAACAGCAGCACCAGTTCCGCAGTCAGGCGGGCATCCCAGACCCAGTAGGCTCCCCAGGTCGGTCGGCCCCAGAGCATGCCGGTGACCAGCGCCAGGAAGGTGAAGCTGGCACCGATCGGTGCCGCGGTGATCACCGCGATCTCGGCGAGCTTCATCCGCCAGACCAGCGCAATCGCGCCGGCCACCGCCATCGCCGTGTAGATCGACAGGCTCAGCGCGGCCGCTGGCACGTGGATGTAGATGATCCGGAACGAGTCGCCCTGCAGATAATCGGCCGGGGCGATGAACAGGCCCTGCCAGATGCCGACACCGAGCAGCAGCGAGCCGGCGATCAGCAGCCAGGGCGCGATTCGATCGGCGAAACGGTAGAACGTCGGCGGCGACGCCAGTCGATGAAACCAGGTCCACATGGTGTCGCGCAGCACTCCGGAAACGGCGGAAAACGCGGAAGATCGAGATGACCCCCGGCGCAGCCAAGCTGGCCGGCCGCGCATTATGCCCGTTCCGTCCAGCCCCCCGTTATGCGAGAAATTCCGTGATTCATTACCGAAAATCCATATGCAGGCTGGCGATTCGAGCCAGCCGGTTCACCGTTCGCCCCGACTTTCCGCGGCTTCGGATTGGGTTTACCGGCGCGGGCTGCTAGCGTCCAGCTCATCGCCACCCCGGATTGAGACCGTGCCCACCGCCGCCACGAGCCGCCCGTCGACCTCGACCCTGGCCGCCGTCCTGATCACCTGCTCGGCGCTGGGCGCGGCACCGGCGAAGGCAGTCGGCTACGGCGTCGAACTCGGCGCGATCCGGGTGATGCCGCAGAGCAGGAGCAGCATCCTGCGCACCGAGCTGAATCCGACCCTGCTCGGCGCGGCCCTTGGCCTGAGCAGCTTCGACTCGCCTGGCACCTCGTTCAGTCCCAGCGACGCGACGACCCTGGTGTTCACCTTCGTGCGGACCTTCGGCGATCACTTCATCGTCAAGTTCGAAGGCGGCCTTCCACCGAGCTTCAAGCTCAACGGGCGCGGCCTGGTCACCGCGCCGGGACCGAGCGGCGCCCTGTTCAGCGTCGACCTCGGCGCACCCGACAGCCAGCCGATCGCGACCGCCCGGCAATGGAGCCCGATCACTCTGCTGCAGTACCGGCCGCTGGCGCCGACCAGCCGGCTGCAGCCCTACATCGGCCTCGGCGTCGGCTACACCTTCTTCACCAACGTGAAGCTCGGCGAGCAGACCGATACCGCGCTGAACGGCCAGTTCGGAGCGCCGCTGGCCCTGCTGGCCGGAAAAGCCGGCCCGACCAGCAGCCGGGCCCATGCCTCGTCTAGTTGGGTATTGGCTTTCAACGGCGGCCTGTCCTGGCTGCTCGACGAACACTGGGCGCTGACCGGCTCGCTGTCCTACGGCCTGCTGTCAACCAATGCTCGCATCGACCTGAAAGCGGCGGACGGCAGCCTGCTCGCGCAGAGCCGGGCCAACATCGTGCTGAACCCGCTGATCACCGGCCTGCTGCTGAACTACCGGTTCTGAGCCGTCGGCGTCGACTTCCGCCTTCCGGGCGGCGCGCGCCTCGTCGAGGCTGCGCGACCAGGTCTGCACCCAGAATGGCAGCGCCGGCGGCACCAGGTCGACGAAGCCGCAGCTGGCGATCACCGCGGCGATCGGCGTCGCCCGGGTGCCGCGCTTCCAGAACAGGCCGCGGTTGACCAGCAGCAGCACGATGTCGCCGTTGGCCTTGACCAGGCGATGCTCGAAGTAGGCCCACTTGGCATCCCAGACGAGCACCCGGGATGAAGCGCTGCCGCCAGGCCTGCTGCGGCGCACCGATCCGCCACAGCCAGTCGATGTGGCCAAAGTCGGAGGGTCATCAGCCGGCCATTGTTGCCGTGCAGGTTCAGGTCGAGGTCGTTCGGCAGGGCGATGCTGTGCACCCGCTGCACGGCGAACACCTGGCGGTTGCGACGCCCCCGGTCTGGGCGAGCGTCTGGCTCAGGAACATTCACAGCAGGCGCAAGATCAGGTTCATTGCGAGTCTCCGGTCGACGATGGCATGGCGAGAGGATCGAGCTGCGGCCGCTTCGCCAGCAGCAGCAGGAACAGCGCCGCGACGACCACGCCGGATAGCAGCACGAACAGGTTGTTGAAGGCGATCACCGCTGCTTCGCGCTCGACCAGCGCGCCGGCCAGCCGGGCGGCGATGCGCGCGCCCTGCCCGGTCGCCACCTCGCCGAGCGCATCGGGTGCGATGCGACCAGCGGCAGCGAGCGCGTCCTGCACCGGCACGCGGGCAAGGTCGAGACTTGCGTGCAGCCCCTGCTCGTTGAGGCCGCGTAAGTGGCGCAGCGCGATCTGGATGCCGGCGATGCCGAAGGCGCCGCCGAGGTTGCGCATCAGATTGAACAGGCCGCTGCCGCTTTTCAGCAGATCGTCCGGCAAGGTGCCGAGCGCGATCCGCGTCGCCGGCACCAGGCAGAACGTGAAGCCGTGGCCGCGCACCAGCTGCGGCAGCAGGAAGGCATCGAAGCCGGAAGCACTGGTCAGCGAAGCATCGAGCCAGTTGCCGAGCGCGACGGCGCCCAACCCCCAGGCCATCATCCAGCGCGGATCGACCCGGTGCTGCAACCGCCCGGCGATCGGCGCCGAGAGGAACATGGTGATGCCGGAGAGCATGGTGATCTGGCCGATCTGCAGGCTGTCGTAGCCGCGCACATGGCCGAGGAAGGTCGGGATCAGGAACACCACGCCGTAGAGCATGGTGCCGACCACGAAGGAGATCGCGCAGCCGACCGCGAAGTTGCGGTTGGCGAGGCAGCGCAGGTCGAGGATCGGTTCCGCGGCGACCCGGGCGCGGGCCGCGAACAGCAGGGCGCCGGCCACGCTGACGATCGAAAAGCCGGTGATCAGCGCATCGTCGAACCAGTCGCGACGGGTGCCTTCCTCGAGCACGAACTGCAGGCTGCCGAGCGCCAGCGCCAGACCGACCAGGCCCGGCAGGTCAACACGCTTCAGCAGCGCCGGCTGCGGCCGGTCGATGTCGACGCAAGCCCAGACGAGGCTCGCCACCAGCACACCGGGCAGCAGGTTGATCAGGAATAGCCAGTGCCAGGACAGCAGCGAAGTGACATAGCCGCCGGTGCCGGCGCCGACCGCCGGTGCCAGCAGCGACACCATGCCGATCAGCACGTAGGGCGTGGCGCGGCGTGATTCCGGAAACATCAGGAACAGTGCGGCCATCGTCGTCGGGATCAGGCCGCCGGCGAGAAAGCCCTGGATCGCCCGGAACACGACTATCGACTCCAGATTCCAGGCCATCGCGCAGGCCAGGCTGGCCAGCGTGAAGCCGAGCGCGCAGCCGGCGAAGTAGACGCGAGTCGAGAAGGCCCGCGACAGGAAGGCCGACAGCGGAATGCCGATCACTTCGGCGATCAGGTAGCTGGTCTGCACCCAGCCGATCTCGTCGAGGCTGGCCGACAGCCCGGCGCGGATCTCGTTGACCGAGCTGGCGACGATCTGCACGTCGAGGATGGCGATGAAGTTGCCGAACAGCATCGCGGTGAAGCCGATCCAGGCGCGGATCGCCGGGCTCAGCGCCAAGCTGCCAACCCGCTGGCGGCCGGCGGTGCTGATCGATGGCATGGCCGTGGCGGCGTCCAGGCCCAGAGTGCTGGCGCTGCTCACGGCTGCGCCGCCGTCTCGATGCCGACCTTGGCCGACAGCCCCGGTCGCAGCACCAGGCCGGCGGTGGCGGCATCGTCCAGCGCGATCCGCACGCCGACCCGCTGCACGACGCGGGTGAAGTTGCCGCTGGCGTTCTCGGCCGGCAGCAGCGCGAATTCGGAACCGGCCGCAGGCGCCAGGCTTTCGACCCGGCCGTGGAAGCTCTGGTCCGGCAGCGCGTCGAACTGCACCGTCGTCATCTGGCCGACGGCGACGTGGCGCAGCTGGGTTTCCTTGAAGTTGGCCTCGACCCAGGGCTCATCGACCGCGACCAGCGACAGCAGCCGCTGGCCTGGCGCGATGCGGGCGCCGGCCACCGCGACCAGATCGCCGACCACGCCGTCGTGCGGCGCCAGCACGCTAGTCGAATCGAGATCGTGACGAGCGAGGTTTTCCTGGGCCAGCGCGGCGCCGAGCCCGGCCAGCAGGCCCTGGCGTTCGGCGTCGAGCAGCTGGCGGTCGCCACTGCCCAGCATCCGCTGGCGCGCGTTCATCGCCAGCGCCGCTTCGGCCTGGACGACGTTGGCGTGGGCGGCGTCGAGGCGCAGCTGGCAGTCGAGCGCATCGAGCTCGACCAGCAGATCACCGGCCGCGACCGTCTGGTTGGCGCGGACATGGACGCCGCGGACCGCGCCACCGACCCGCGCCGAAACCGCAGTGATGTCGGCGCGCAGATAGGCGTTGTCGGTACTCGTGCGGCTGCCGCCCGGCAGATACCAGGCCGCTCCCGCGGCGATGCTCGCCAGCAGCATCACCCCTGCGTAACCCATCACCCCGAACTTGCTGTTCATGCCATTTCCCCCGAATTCCGTTTGGCGATCCAGGCTTGCGCCCTGTGCGTCTAGGAAAACGGATGCGCCGCGCTGCAACAACGGGGATTTGCGGGCCGCCTCGCAAAATCGCGATTCGGCTGCGCGGGTCTGCTGCGACGCCGATCACAGCAGTGCGGCTTCAGGCCCGATCAGGCCCGATCAACGCCCAGTGCCAAGCCCAGTGTCTGGCCGGGGAGCGGCAGTTTCAGGGCAGCGATCCGGCCTGCGAAGGCGCCGGCTGATCGAGCAGCACGACGGTCTGGCCACGCAGTTCCAGGCGTCCGGCGATGGCCAGATCGCGAAGGATCATCCCGGCCAGTTCGCGCGAGCAGCCGGCCAGCCGGCCGAGATCCTGGCGAGTGATGCGCAGCGCCTGCCCACCCGCCACCCGCTTGCCGCCGCCATCGGCGACGACGCTGGACAGCGCCTGCCAGACGCGCTCGGCGGCGTGCAGCGCCGGCATCTCGGCGAGCCGGCGATTGGTGGTTCTGAGCCGGCTGGCCAGCTGGCCGGCCAGTTCCAGCCAGAAGCTCGGATGGCGATGAGTCAGCCGCAGGAACTCGTCGTAAGGGATTTCCAGCAGGGTCGCGTCGGCGGCGACGTCGATGCGGGCGCTGCGTGCCTTGACGCCGGGGAGCATGCCCATCTCGCCGAAGAAATCGCCCGGGCAGAGATAGGCCAGCAGCAGTTCCTGACCCTGGGAGCCGATCTGGCGCACCGCGCAAAGGCCGCTGACCAGCAGGTACAGGCAGCTTGGCTGGGCCCCGGCTTCGATGACCACGCGATGCCGCGGCAGCTGCCGGTTGCGCGAGATCGCCAGCAGCGCCGGGTAGCCTGGATCGCGGACCAGGCGCTCGAGGCTGGGCGTGTTCGCCGACGCGGCGGACCTGCCCGCTCTGGGAAGACCACTGCCAGCCGCCGAAGCCTGATCCGCCACGTTCGTTACTCCGTTCGATCCCCGCGGTCGCCACAACCCAGCCTGGCCCAATCTGGCCCGGTCTGGCCTTGCCCCAAACGACCCTAGCCCAGCGCGTTGCGAACCGCACCGGCCGCCGCCACCGGCAGCAGGGTCAGACTCAGAGCCAGCAGCGCGCCAAGAAAGTACAGCGGCGCTTCCGGCGACAGCCCCGCAGCCGCAGCACGGACCGCGCCACCGCCGAAGATCACCGCCGGCGTCATCAGCGGCAGTACCAGGATCGGCAGCAGCAGGCCGGCGCGCGGGGCACCGACGGTCAGCGCCGCCGCGAAACCGCCGGTGAACACCAGGGTCGGGGTGCCGAGCAGCAGGCTTAAGCCCAGCACGCCAACCGCCTGACTGTCCATGCCGAGGCCGTAGCCGATCAGCGGCGAGGCGACCACCAGCGGCGCGGCGGTCAGCAGCCACTGGGCGGCAAGCTTGGCGGCCAGCAGCATCGCCAGCGGCGTGTCGACGATCAGCATCTGTTCCAGGCTGCCGTCGTCGAGATCACCGCGGAACAGGCGCTCGACGCCGAGCAACGCCGACAGCAGCGCACCGACCCAGACGATCGCTGGCGCGAAGGTTTTCAGCGCCGGGTCTTCGGGCGCGATGCCGAGCGGGAACAGCAGGGCGACGATGCCGTAGAAGACCAGTGGCTGGGCCCACTCGGCCGGCCGCCGCAAGGCGATGCTCAATTCACGCTTGAATACCGCGGCCACGGCACTCATGGCGTCAGGCTCAGCGACCGCAGGCTGGTCAGTTCGCCGGGCAGCGGCTGGTGGCTGGTGACGATCGCCGCGCCGCCACCGTCGACGTGGCGACGCAACAAGCCGGCGAACAGCTCCAGACCCTGGACGTCGAGACCGGCCAGCGGCTCGTCGAGCAGCCACCAGGGACGCGGCGCCGCGACCAGCCGGGCCAGCGCGGCGCGGCGTTTCTGGCCGGTCGACAACTGGCCGCTGGGCCGGTTGGCGTGACGTGGATTGAGACCGACCGCGTCCATCGCGGCTTTCGGATCGGCCAGCTTGACGCCATTCAGCCCGGCCCAGAAGGCGAGGTTCTCCAGCGCCGACAGCACCGGATTGAGCGCGTTCTTGTGGCCTATCCAGTGCCGCAGGCTGTCGTCCGGTCCGTCGTCGATCGCTCCGCCGGCCGGCTGGCGCAGGCCGCAGAGCACTTCGAGCAGCGAGGTCTTGCCGGCACCGTTGCAGCCGAGCAGGTGCAGCACTTCGCCCGGAGCGACGCTGAAACTCAGGCCGTCGATGACGGTGCGGTCGCCTCTCGTGACGACGAGCTGTCGGACCTTCAGGCTGGGCATTGACGCGCGGACGGGACGGGAAAGATGGCGGTGGCGAAGTTTACGTGATGGCCCCGGTCGCGCATCGTTCGCCGCGAACTGCCGCCGACGCGCCGCCCGCATGAGACAATTTGCGCCTTTCCCCACGAGAGCGATTTCCCGCGTGAGCGCACAACTGATCGACGGCAAGGCAGTGGCAGCCCAGGTTCACGAGCGCGTGCGACTGGCGGTGGCCAGTGACGTCGCCGCCGGCCATCGACCACCGGCACTGGCCACAGTGCTGGTCGGCGCCGATCCGGCCTCGGAAATCTACGTCCGCAACAAGCGCCTGACCTGCGAAAAGACCGGCATCCGCTCGGTGCCGAACCATCTCGACGCCACGATCAGCGAAGCCGAACTGCTCGCTGTCGTCGATGCGCTGAATGCCGATGACAGCATCGACGGCATCCTCGTCCAGCTGCCGCTGCCGAAGCACATCGATGCGAACAAGGTCATCGAGCGCATCCGTCCGGACAAGGACGTCGACGGCTTTCATCCCTACAACTTCGGCCGTCTCGCCCAGAAGACGCCGACCCTGCGACCGTGCACGCCGTTCGGCTGCGTCGAACTGCTGAAGTCGACCGGCGTTGAGCTGTCCGGCAAGCGCGCCCTGGTGATCGGCCAGTCGAACATCGTCGGCCGGCCGATGGCGCTGGAGCTGCTGTTGCTCGGCTGCACGGTAACCATCGCCCACAGCCGCACCCGCGATCTGCCCGAGGAAGTCGGCCGCGCGGAAATTCTTGTCGTCGGCACCGGCATCCCGGAGATGGTCAAGGGCGACTGGGTAAGGCCAGGCGCGATCGTCATCGATGTCGGCATCAACCGCCTGGCCAGCGGCAAGCTCTGCGGCGACGTCGAGTTCGCGGCCGCCAGCGAACGGGCCGCATTCATCACTCCGGTGCCGGGCGGCGTCGGTCCGATGACCGTGGCGATGCTGATGGAGAACACCCTGGTCGCGGCCCGCAACCGCGCCGGTCGCTGAAGCCCTTGCAGCTGAGCCCCGACTCCAAACCCCCGGCTGCTGCTGAAGCGCCAAGCCGTCAGCGGCGCGCCGCCCGCGCAGCGCGCCCGCGCGGCAGTCGGCCGAAGTCCGGGAACGCTTCGTCGATCGCCATCACCGCCCCGCAACTGGTCGCGTTATAGCCCGGCAAGGCATTGACCAAATTGCGGAAATCCGGATTGCCCAGGGTGTCGATGACGCTCTGAAGCGCTGGCGTCTTCAGCGCGGTCTTCGAGCACAGGAAGAAGTAGCGCTCGCCGGCCAGCGGCACGAAACCGAGGTCGAAGCGCTTCGCGGCCGCTTCGACACCGACCCCGGCATCGGCCATGCCGCTGGCGACATAGGCGGCAACCGCTGCGTGAGTGAACTCGCCGCTTTCGTAGCCGGTGATCCGGGCACCGTCGAGTCCGGCCTTGTCGAGCATCAGGTCGAGCAGCATTCGCGTGCCCGAACCGGGCTGGCGGTTGACGAACCGGACATCGTCGCGCTGCAGATCGGACAGGGTTTTGATTTCCTTCGGATTCCCGGGTGAAACGATCAGCCCCTGGCGACGCGTTGCCAGCATGATCAGGCGATGGGTCTGCGGTTTCAGCCAGGCGGCGTACTGCGCCAGGGCCTGGGCCTCGAACTCGCCGACCGGCACATGGAAGCCGGCCAGATCGCAAGCCGCGCCTTTCAGCGCGTTCAACGCTTCGAAGCTGGAGCGATATTTGAGATCGATCGGAATCCGGCTGCGCACGAACCAGTCGCGCAAGGTTTCCACCGCGAAGCCGTGACTGGCCTGCACTCGCAGGATCGCGCCGGTGTCGCTGAGCGCGCGTTCCAGTTCCACTTCCAGTTCCGAGGCCAGGCTGTCGAGCAGCGGCGCCAGGCGGGCATTGATGCGCTTGTCGGCCCAGACCAGCTTTTCGGCAAGCGGCGTCAGCACCGCACCACGGCCTCGCTGCATGGTCACCAGCGGCGCGCCGAAGGTACGGCTGCCATCCTGCAGCAGTCCCCAGGCGTAGCGATAGGACAGCCCAGCCTGGATGCAGGCCTCAGCCAGGGTGCCGGTCTCGCGAACCCGGGCAAGCAGTTCGACCAGACGTGGAAGAGAGTGCTTGCCGTCGGCCTGTTCGAGTTGCCACTGCGGCTGGATCGAAACCTTGAACATCGGAATGCCTGAAGGTTGAGAAAGAAGACGGGGCTTTAGGCTTTACGATACATATTTTCATCGCCACAAACGAGGAATAACGTAGCGTTCCAGCAGGCAGCCTGTCGATTCCGATATGTTGCAGAGCACATAAAGCAGCTGGCTACAGCCACCAACCGAGGAGGAGGAATGTCGAGCATCGCGCCAGCAGCCGGACCGTCGACCCGTTTCGACTTCCTGGCCAAGGAACGCACGATCGCCGGTCCCGGCTTCAACCGCTGGCTGGTACCACCGGCGGCCCTGGCGATCCACCTGTGCATCGGCATGGCCTATGGCTTCAGTGTGTTCTGGCTGCCGTTGTCGAAAGCGGTCGGCCTTGGCGCCCCGCTCGCCTGCCCGGCTGGCACCAGCTTCGTCGACGAACTGTTCATCACCGGCTGCGACTGGAAGGTCTCCACGCTCGGCTGGATGTACACGCTGTTCTTCGTTTTCCTCGGTTCCAGTGCCGCGCTCTGGGGAGGCTGGCTGGAACGCGCAGGCCCGCGCAAGGCCGGCCTGGTATCGATGGTCTGCTGGTGCGGCGGCATGCTGCTGTCGGCACTCGGCGTCCACTTGCACCAGTTCTGGCTGATGCTGCTCGGCTCCGGCGTGATCGGCGGCATCGGTCTCGGCATCGGCTACATCTCGCCGGTATCGACCCTGATCAAGTGGTTTCCGGATCGCCGCGGCATGGCCACCGGCATGGCGATCATGGGCTTCGGCGGCGGCGCGATGATCGGCTCCCCGCTCGCCCAGTTGCTGATGACGAAGTATGCGACGGCGACCTCGATCGGCGTCGCCGAAACCTTTGTCACCCTGGCGCTGATCTACGTCCTGTTCATGACCGCAGGCGCGCTCGGCTACCGCGTGCCGACCGCAGGCTGGAAGCCGGCCGGGTGGATGCCGCCAGCGGCCAATACCGCCAACGCGATGATCACCAGCAAGCATGTCCATCTGCGCAACGCTCACAGGACGCCACAGTTCTGGCTGATCTGGGCAGTGCTGTGCCTGAACGTCACTGCTGGCATCGGCGTGATCGGCATGGCCTCGCCGATGCTCCAGGAAGTGTTCGGCGGCAAGCTGATTGGTGTCGACGCCGCGATCGGGGCGCTGGATGCCAGCCAGACGGCCCGGATCGCGGTGATCGCCGCCGGCTTCACCGGCCTGCTCAGCCTGTTCAACATCGCCGGCCGCTTCTTCTGGGCCTCGCTGTCCGACAAGCTGGGTCGCAAGGCGATCTACGCGATCTTCTTCCTGCTCGGCACCGTGCTCTACGCCTCGGCACCGAGCGCGGGGCATGCTGGCAGCGTGGCGCTGTTCGTCGGCGCCTTCTGCGTCATCCTGTCGATGTACGGCGGCGGTTTCGCCACCGTGCCGGCCTATCTCGCCGACATGTTCGGCACCCAGTTCGTCGGCGCCATCCACGGCCGCCTGCTGACGGCCTGGTCGATGGCCGGCATCTTCGGCCCGGTGATCGTCAACTACCTGCGCGAGTACCAGCTCGCCCAAGGCCTGGCCAAGGCCCAGGTCTATGACACGACGATGCTGATCCTCGCCGGCCTGCTGGTCGCCGGCTTCCTGTGCAACCTGCTGATTCGCCCGGTCGAGCCGAAGTGGCAGATGAGCGACGTCGAACTCGCCGAGGCCAAGCGCCTCGCCCACGAAAGCGCGGCGGCCTCGACGACGCAGAACGAAATCCAGACCGTCACCGGTTTCAGCCCGATCGTGGTGCTGGCGTGGGCGGCAGTCGGCATTCCACTGGCCTGGGGCGTGTCGCAGACCGTCGCCAAGGCCGCGATCCTGTTCCAGTGACGGTACCCGGACTTCCCATGAACACTTCCACCTTCGAGCGCCGCACGCCGATCAAGCTCGCCGAACTGTCGAGCTTGAGCACCGACGAGCAGACAAAGATCGGCGCCGTGCTGGCCAGGCTCAAGAACCTGCCCGGCGCGCTGCTGCCGGTGCTGCACGGCATCCAGGACGCGCTCGGCTACGTGCCGAAGGACGCGGTGACTATGGTCGCCAAATCGCTGAACCTGTCACGCGCAGAAGTCCACGGCGTCGTCTCGTTCTACCACTGGTACCGCACCGAAAAGCCGGGCGAGCAGGTCATCCATCTGTGCCGCGCGGAAGCCTGCCAGGCGGTCGGTGGCCGGGCGCTGGAAACCCATGTGAAAGCCAAGCTCGGCATCGATTTTCACGAAACCACCGCCGACGGCCGCTACACGCTGGAGCCGGCCTACTGCCTCGGCAACTGCGCAGTCGGGCCGTCCCTGCTGATCGACATGCAGTTGAAAGGCCGGGTCACGCCGGACCGCTTCGATCGTTTGACCGGAGCCGCGGCATGAGCACAGTCACCATCTATGTGTCGCGCGATTCGACAGCGATCTCGCTCGGCGCCGATGAGGTCGCGCAGGCGATCAGCGCGGAAATCACGCGCCTCGGCCTCGACATGAAACTGGTCCGCAACAGCTCCCGCGGCATGTTCTGGCTGGAACCGCTGGTCGAGCTCGAAACAGAGCAGGGCCGTGTCGGCTACGGCCCGGTGCAGGTGGAGGATGTCGCCGGCCTGTTCGCCAGCGGCTTCGCGCCGGTCGGCGAACACCCGCTGGCGCTCGGGCTGATCGAGGAACTGCCGTTCCTGAAAACCCAGGAGCGCCTGACCTTCGCTCGCGCCGGCATCACCGATCCGGTCAGCCTTGCCGACTATCTCGGCCACGGCGGTTATCGCGGCCTGAAGAATGCTCTGGCGATGACGCCGGCGGCGATCGTCCAGGCGGTCACCGAATCCGGACTCAGGGGTCGTGGTGGCGCGGCCTTCCCGGCCGGCATCAAGTGGAAAACCGTTTTGAGCACGCCTGGCGGCACGCCCGGGGTTCTGGGCGCCGAAGGCGCGCAGAAATACATCGTCTGCAACGCCGACGAAGGCGATTCCGGTACCTTCGCCGATCGCATGGTCTGCGAAGGCGACCCGTATCTATTGATCGAAGGCATGAGCATCGCCGGCATCGCCGTCGGTGCCACACGCGGCTACATCTACCTGCGCTGCGAATACCCCTACGGCGAGCGCGCATTGAATGAAGCGATCGCCGCGGCCTACGCAGCCAACTGGCTGGGCGCCGATATCCAGGGCTCTGGCAAGCACTTCGATCTGGAAGTGCGGATCGGCGCCGGCGCCTATATCTGTGGCGAGGAAACCGCGCTGCTGGAATCGCTGGAAGGCAAGCGCGGCATGGTCCGCTTCAAGCCGCCGCTGCCGGCGATCAAAGGCCTGTTCGGCTGCCCGACGGTGATCAACAATGTCATCACCCTGGCGTCAGTGCCGGTGATCCTCGACAAGGGCGCCGGTTATTACCAGAACTACGGCGTCGGCCGTTCGCGCGGCACCCTGCCGGTGCAGCTCGCCGGCAACATCAAGCAGGGTGGACTGGTCGAGAAGGCATTCGGCGTGTCCCTGCGCGACCTGCTCTACCGCTATGGCGGCGGCAGCTTGAGCGGGAGACCGATCCGCACCGTGCAGGTCGGCGGCCCGCTCGGCGCCTACATCCCGGAAGCTCAGTTCGACCTGCCGCTGGACTACGAGGCCTACGCCAAGCTCAACAACATGGTCGGCCACGGCGGCATCACCGTGTTCGACGATACCGTCGACATGGCCGAGCAGGCGCGCTTCTCGATGGAGTTCTGCGCCGCCGAATCCTGCGGCAAGTGCACGCCCTGCCGGATCGGCTCGACGCGCGGCATGGAAGTGATCGACCGCCTGGTCGCCGGTGACCAGCCGGTCAAGCAGGAAGCGCTGCTCCGCGATCTCTGCGACACCATGCTCGCCGGCTCGCTGTGCGCACTGGGTGGCATGGCGCCGTTCCCGGTGCTGTCGGCGCTCAACCATTTCCCCGAAGACTTCAGACAGTCGTCCCCGCAGTCGGCCACCCGCGCCGGCGCTGCGGCCTGATAGAGGTAAGCCGTCATGTTCTCGATCATCGACAAGGATCTCGGCACTCCCGCCCCGCGCTCGCCGCGCAATGTCGGCCGGAGGACCAGCGTTGCCGAAGCTCCGGCGAAGCAGGTGACGCTGTTCATCGACGACCGCCAGGTCACGGTGCCGGAAGGCACTTCGGTGATGCGCGCCGCAGCGCTCGCCGACATCAACATTCCCAAGCTCTGCGCCACCGACACCCTGGAGGCCTTCGGCTCCTGCCGGCTGTGTCTGGTGCAGATCGAAGGCATGCGCGGCTATCCGGCCTCGTGCACCACACTGGTCGCCGACGGCATGAAGGTGGTCACCCAGAACGACAAGCTGGCGGATCTGCGCCGCGGCGTGATGGAGCTGTACATCTCCGATCACCCGCTGGACTGCCTGACCTGCCCCGCCAACGGCCACTGCGAACTGCAGGACATGGCCGGGGCCGTGGGCCTGCGCGAGGTGCGCTATGGCTACGAGGGCGAGAACCATGTCCACGCCAAGCGTGACGGCAAGGCCAACGAGCGCTTCGTCGCCAAGGACGAATCAAACCCTTACTTCACCTTCGATCCCAGCAAGTGCATCGTCTGCTCGCGCTGCGTGCGCGCCTGCGACGAGCAGCAGGGCACCTTGGCGCTGACCATCTCCGGACGCGGCTTCGACTCCAAGGTAAGCCCTAGCCAGGACGAAGCCTTCATGGCCTCGGAATGCGTGTCCTGCGGCGCCTGCGTCGCCGCCTGCCCGACCGCCACGCTCAGCGAGAACTCGCTGATCGCCAAGGGCCAGGCCGAGCACAGCGTCACCACCACCTGCGCCTACTGCGGCGTCGGCTGCAGTTTCCGCGCCGAGATGAAGGGCGAGGACATCGTCCGCATGGTGCCGAACAAGGACGGCCACGCGAACCACGGCCACTCCTGCGTCAAGGGCCGCTTCGCGATCGGTTACGCGACCCACCGGGACCGGATCACCCAACCGATGATCCGCGCCAAGATTTCCGACCCCTGGCAGGAAGTCAGCTGGGAGGAGGCGATCGCGCACGCGGCCTCCGAGTTCAAGCGCATCCAGGCCAAGTACGGCCGCGAAGCGATCGGTGCGATCACCTCCAGCCGCTGCACCAACGAAGAGGTCTACGTCGTCCAGAAGCTGGTGCGAGCTGCGTTCGGCAACAACAACGTCGACACCTGCGCCCGCGTCTGCCACTCGCCGACCGGCTACGGCCTGAAGCAGACGATCGGAGAGTCGGCCGGCACCCAGACCTTCGACTCGGTGATGCAGGCCGACGTGATCATGGTCATCGGTGCCAACCCGACCGACGGTCATCCGGTGTTCGCCTCGCAGATGAAGCGCCGCCTGCGTGAAGGCGCGCGCCTGATCGTCGCCGATCCGCGCGGCATCGACCTGATCCGCACGCCGCACATCGAGGCCGACTACCACCTGAAGCTGATGCCCGGCACCAACGTCGCCCTGATCAATTCGCTGGCCCACGTCGTCGTCACCGAAGGCCTGGTCAAGGAGGATTACGTCGCCGAGCGCTGCGATGTCGGCTCGTTCAACAAGTGGCGGGACTTCGTCGGCCAGGCGCGCAACTCGCCGGAAGCGATGGAAGCGGTCACCGGCGTGCCGGCGGCGATGGTTCGCGGTGCTGCGCGCCTGTACGCAACCGGCGGCAACGGGGCGATCTATTACGGCCTCGGCGTTACCGAACACAGCCAGGGTTCGACGATGGTGATCGGCATCGCCAACCTCGCGATGGCCACCGGCAATGTCGGCCGCGAGGGCGTCGGCATCAACCCGCTGCGTGGCCAGAACAACGTGCAGGGCTCCTGCGACATGGGCTCGTTCCCGCACGAACTGCCAGGCTATCGCCATGTCTCGGATACCGCGGCGCGCACGCTGTTCGAGCAGGACTGGAAAGTCGCGCTGTCCCGCGAACCGGGCCTGCGCATCCCGAACATGTTCGAGGCCTCGCTGGACGGTGAATTCCTGGGTCTCTACGTACAGGGCGAGGACATCGCCCAGAGCGATCCGAACACCCAGCATGTGACCGCAGCGCTGAGCGCGATGGAATGCATCGTCGTCCAGGACCTGTTCCTGAACGAGACCGCGAAGTTCGCCCACGTCTTCCTGCCCGGCTCCTCGTTCCTGGAGAAGAGCGGCACCTTCACCAATGCCGAGCGGCGCATCTCGCCGGTCCGGCAGGTGATGCGGCCGAAGAGCGGCGTCGGCGAATGGCAGGCGACCCAGATGCTGGCCAATGCGATGGGCTATCCGATGAACTACCAGAGCGCGGCCGAGATCATGGACGAGATCGCCCGCCTGACGCCGACCTTCAAGGGCGTGTCGTTCGCCAAGCTCGATGCGATGGGCAGCCTGCAGTGGCCCTGCAACGACGAAGCGCCACTCGGCACGCCGACCATGCACATCGATGAATTCGTGCGCGGCAAGGGCCGCTTCCTGCTGACCGAATACGTGCCGACCCACGAAAAGGTCAATGCCAAGTTCCCGCTGATCCTGACCACCGGCCGCATCCTGAGCCAGTACAACGTCGGCGCCCAGACCCGGCGTACCGCGAACAGCGAATGGCACAGCGAGGACGTATTCGAGATCCATCCGCACGATGCCGAAACGCGTGGCGTCAAGGACGGCGACTGGGTCGGCATCGAGTCGCGGGCCGGCAACACCGTGCTGCGTGCCCGGGTCACCGAACGCGTGCAGCCGGGCGTGGTCTACACGACCTTCCATCACCCGTTCTCGGGGGCCAACGTGATCACCACCGACAACTCGGACTGGGCGACCAACTGCCCCGAGTTCAAGGTCACGGCCGTGCAGGTCACCAAGGTCAGCCAGCCGTCGGAATGGCAGCGCCGCTATCGCGCCTTCAGCGATCAGCAGCAGGAATTCCTGCAGCAGGCCCACGAAGCCAGCCATGCCGTCGCCGCCAAGTAAGCCGATGGCCAGCGAACCGGCAGCCGATTATGCGCTGCTGCCGGTCCAGGTGCAGCGCGACGGCAGGGTGCGCGCGACACAGGACTGCGTCGCCGAGGAAGTGCCGGTCGCGCTGATCGTCAATGGCCAGCCGCACGTGGTGATGATGGTGACTCCGGCCGACCTCGAGGACTTCGCGCTCGGCTTCTGCCTGAGCGAAGCGATCGTTACCGTCGCAGGCGAAGTCGAGGCCCTGGCCCTGCGCTGGCTCGACAATGGCTGCGAAGTCGACCTGCGCATTCCGGCGCATCGCCAGACCCTGCTCGCCGACCGTCGTCGCAACCTGGTCGGCCGCAGCGGCTGCGGCCTGTGTGGATCGGAAACCCTTGCCGAAGCGCTGCGCCCCGCTCCGCACGTGCCGGCCGGGCTGCCGATCACGTCGGAAGCCCTGCATCGCGCGTTGCGCGAACTGCGGCAACAGCAACCGATCAACGCAGTGACCGGCGCCACTCACGCCGCCGGCTGGGCCGATGCAAACGGAAAACTTCTGCTGGTCCGAGAGGATGTCGGCCGCCATAACGCGCTCGACAAACTGATCGGTGCGATGAGCCGCGCTGGCCACGACAGCAGCCGCGGCTTCGCGGTGATCACTTCACGCGCCAGTTACGAAATGGTGCTCAAAGCTGCGACGGTCGGAATGCCGCTGCTCGCCGCGATCTCGGCACCGACCGCGCTCGCGGTGCGGATGGCCGAGGAGGCGGGCCTGAGCCTGATCGGCTACGCCCGCAACGACAATCACGTGGTCTACGCCTGCCCCGCGCGCCTGACAGTTGATCTGGCGGCCGTCGATCCGGCAGCGGTACCCGCCCCCATCGACACGGTATCCGCATGAATCCCCAGAACCTCGGCGAGATGGCCAACAACATCGCGGCGTTCTTCGCCGCCGAACCCGATCACGCTGAAGCGGTACGCGGTGTCGCCAACCACATCGACAAGTTCTGGGAGCCGCGCATGAAGAAGCAGTTGCGCGCCTGCATTGCCAAGGGCGAGGAACAATTGCATCCGCTGGTGGCCGAAGCGATGCAGAGCCTCGCCGTCCTCGCCTAAGGCTCAGTCGCGGTTCGACGGCCGCTTCGGCGCCGGCTGGTCCGGCGATTCCTTCATCCGCGGAATCAGGTCGACGAGGTTGCACGGCCGCGTTGCGGTCGACAGCTGCAGGCCGATGATCTTGTCCCAGGCCAGCTCGCAGGCGCCGCGGGAGCCCGGCAGGCAGAACAGCAGACGACCATTCGCCGAACCGGCGAAGGCACGCGACTGGATCGCCGAAGTGCCGATGTCGGCATAGGACAGCATCCGGAACAGTTCGCCGAAACCATCGGTGATCCGGTCGAGCAGCGGGAGCACCGCTTCCGGCACCAGATCACGGCCGGTAAGTCCCGTGCCGCCGGTGATGATGATCACATCCACCGTGTCATCGATCAGCCAGTTCGAGACCTGGGCGCGAATGCCGTAGCGGTCATCGCTCTTGATCAAGCGTGCCGCCAGCCGATGGCCATCGGCGGCGATGCGCTCGACCAGCAGCTTGCCCGACTTGTCGTCGGCCAGGGTGCGGGTATCGGAAACGGTCAGAACAGCGATGCCGAGGCTCATCGGAAACTCCTTCTGGATTCGTTTGACCGGCCTACTTCGCCAGATGCCGCCAGCGCAACGCCAGCAAGCTCGGCAGCAGCACCAGCGCGCAGAGCAGGGTCATCGCCAGGCCGATGGTCAGCAGCAGGCCCATGCTGACCATGCCCGGATGCTTGGCGAAAGCCAGGTTGCCGAAGTTGACCATGGTGATCAGTGCGCCGAACAGCACGGCACGCGCGGTGCCAGTCTTCAGCAAGGTGCCATCGGCGGCATCGCGGCCGCGCTGGACCAGATAGACGCCGTAGTCGACGCCGACACCCAGGATCAACGGCAGCGCGATCACGTTGGCGAAGTTGAACGGCACACCGACCAGCACCGAGCCACCGACCGTCAACAGGCCGGCCATCACCAGTGGCACCAGCACCAGGATGGTATCGATCAGCGAACGCAACAGCAGCAGCAAAAGCAGGGTGATGACGCCGAACGAGCAGGCGAAGGCCAGCTGGAACGATTCGACCACCGCCTTGCCGGCCTCGTCCTGGGCGAACGGCGCCCCGATCGCCGTCGGAGCGACCGAGTGGATCGCGGTGTAGAACTTCCGCGCCGCTTCCGGGTTGTCGAGGATCACGTTCGGCGCCGCTTCGACCCGGTACAGGCCGTCCTTGCTTTTCCAGCGATCGACCAGCGACGGCGGCAGATCGGCCTCGGTGACGGCACTGGCTTTCAGCGCTTCCTTCAGACCTGCCAACCGCGCCGGCAAGGTGCCGAGCAGATTCGCGCGCAGAGTCGCGAGCAGTTCCTTCTGAGCGGCAGCATCGCGCTTCGCGTATTCGGCGGCGAAGGCATCGAGCGCCACCTTCAAGGCCGTGCCTGCTTCCGCCTGCTTGCCGCTCTGCGCGGTGATGAAGACCGGCAGGCCGGCGCGCATCTGCTCGATGGTCGCCCAGTCGTCGTCGCGCGCGGCCGGTTCGCCCGGTGCCGGCGCATCGGCCAGCTGCGGGCCGAGCGCGAAGCGCAGGTCCTCGAGGATCGGCAGCTTTTCATCCTGCGCCAGCGGCACGAAGCTCTGCAGCGACAGCGCCCGCTTGACCTCGGGCAGCTTCGACAATTCGGCGGACAGCCGCACCGCCGTATCGGCGTCCGGCACCAGCGCCGACATGGTCAGGGTCGGCAGTTCCGGGTCCTGCAGCAGGTCGCGGAAGGTCATGATCGCTTCCGACTTCGGATCGCGCAGGTTCAATGGATCGCTGTCGAAGCGAGCACCAGGAACCAGGGCTAGCGAAGCGACGGCCAGCAGGCCCGACACGATCCAGATCGGCTTGGCATGGGCGAATGGCCAGGCCAGTACCTTGCCCATCGTGGTGCCGATGGCCGGGGTCCAGGCGAGCTGCTTGGGGTCGGGCGCGAAGATCTGGATCAGCGCCGGCAGCAGGGTCACGGTGACGATCAGGCTGATGATCATGCCGGCACCGGAGATGATGCCGAGTTCGCCGATGCCGACGAAGTCGGTGGGGATGAAGGCGAAGAAGCCGAGCGAAGTGGTCGCTGCGCAGACCGTCATGTAGCCGCCGACATCGGCCGCCGACACGCCCAGCGCGCCCTTCACCGGCAGGCCCTGGCCGAGCCGCTCGCGGTATTGCATGCACAGGTACAGCGCGTAATCGAGGCCGAGTCCGATGTAGAGCACGCCGAAGGCGACCGAGATCAGGTTCAGGTGGCCGATGGCGATCGCGGCGAATGCGGTGGTCAGCAGCAGGCCGTAGACCAGGCTGATCACCGTCGCCGCGACCAGGCGCAGCGAGCGCAGCGCAAACCAGAGCAGGAAGGCCGACAGGCTCAGCGCCAGGCCGGCGGCGAGGCCGGCGCCTTCGAACGCGGTCTGGATTTCCTCATGCTCCATCGCCACCGTGCCGGTCAGGCGCACTCGCACACCCTGGTCGGCGAGCTTCAGGTCGCGCACCGCATCGCGCACCGCCTGCACCGGCGCCTGCGCCGGCAGCAGCTGCTTGAAGTCGAGCTTCGCGCCCAGCTCGATGAAGCGGCGGTTGCCGCCGAGCGAGCTGGCGCCCTCGCCGATCAGGGCCTGCCAGCTGAGCGGCGCATCCTTGCTCTCCGCACTTCCAGCGATGCTCCTGGCAATGCCGCTGAAGGCGGGCGACAGGTCGAAGTCGGTGCCTTCCGGCGCATTGAGGGCGCGTCCCAGCAGGGTGAACAGGCCTCGAAGACTCGGGTCCTGATCGAGTGCGCCGAGAAAGGGCTGGGCGGCGGTGATGTCGTCGGCGAGCTTCTGCAGTGCGTCAGGCTCGAGGAACATCAGGCCATTGCGGCGGAAGTAGGATTCGGTCTCGATCGCGAACACTTCGTCGTAGACGTCGCTGCGCGGCTTGAGTGCTTCGACCAGCTTCGCCTGCGCGGCATCGAGCACTTCCGGAATCGCGCCTTCGATGACCACCACCAGCGTGTAGCCGAGCTTCGGGAACTGCCGGTCCATCTCGATCTCGGCCTGCCGCCACGGCAGTTCCGGAGACAGCAGGTTCTGGGTATCGGTATCGATGCTCAGGTGTTTCGCGGTGTACGCCGCGAAGCCGACGCCGGCCAGCAGCGCCACGATGACCACCAGGAACGCGCGACGCTGGGAGGCATCGACCAGCGCTGCCAGAAAACGACTCATCCGCCAAGAACCCCTGTACCAGACTAGACTTCGAACTGAACTTGCCGCGCGGGTCCGGGTCGATATCACGCGCCTGCATCGACCAGCGCC
>UEXO01000019.1_pt1 | contig 96336 bp, 95 predicted proteins | sample 4301131 | NCBI WGS metagenome assembly UEXO01 (sample SAMEA4773185, study PRJEB27434) | metagenome | biome: 2259; feature: agricultural soil; material: soil | place: USA | collected 2014-09 | depth 0.25 m | reverse complement strand
ACCAGTGCCGCGATCGTCGTGGTGGTCAATGGCGACACCACGGTGGAGCCGAACGAGACCTTCCTGGTCAACCTGAGCAGTCCGAACGGCGCCACGATTGCCGACGCTCAGGGCCAGGGCACCATCGTCAACGACGATACGGTGGCGGCGCCGAGCTTCAGCATCAACGATGTCTCGGTGGTCGAAGGCAATAGCGGCACGCGCAGCGCCACCTTCACGGTGACGCTGTCACCGGCAGCGGCGACTGCGGTGACAGTCACCGCCAGCACCGCCAACGGTACGGCGACCGCGGGCTCGGACTACACCGGCGGCTCGGTGACGATCAGCTTCGCGGCCGGGCAGACCTCGAAGACCGCCAGCCTGCCGGTCAAGGGCGATACCACGGTGGAGCCGGATGAAACCTTCCTGGTCAATCTGAGCAACCCGACCGGCGGCGCGGTGATCGGCGACGCCCAGGGTATCGGCACCATCACCAATGACGACTGAGCGACGCGGCTGACGGCCATCGCGGCCGGGAGGACAGGCAAGCCGCCTGCCCTCCCGGCCTTTGGGGTGTTGCCCCAGGGATCACTCAGCGGATCAGGTCAAGCAGCTGCGCAGCACTGCTCCGCAGGTTGTCGCGCCAGTCCTTGCCGACGATTTCGCGCCCGGTGATCGAATCCTTGAACGGCATCACTTCACCGCTGCCGATCACCAGCTGATAGTCGACGGTGATCTCGGTACCGGCCGGCCAATCACTGCCGGCGAAGATGAAGCCGAGATGCCAGAGCGCGGTCGGTTCGAAGCTGTGGTTGACATAGCACTCGTCCGACCATTCCGGCGTCAGCGAGTACCAGTCCTCGAACCAACGGACGCTGGATTCGGCCTCGATCGAATCGGCCGGAAACGTCCGCAGCTTCGCTTCCGGCCAAACCGTGTGAATGTTGTCGGGGGCGATGATCACCCTTCCCCGCTCAACCGCTTCAGCCAGGAACAAGCCCTTCCCGGCCATCGGAATGCGCGAGGCATCGACCCGGTATTTCGGGATGATCACGGTCGCCCCGCGATCAGTGCTTGAGCACCGACTGCTCGCTGCCTTCGGCGACGAACAGGGTCGCCGCATCACTGCGCGAATAGCTGTAGTCCTTGCCGCAGAATTCGCAGATCACTTCGACCTTGCCCTGCTCGGCGACGATCTTGTCGACTTCCGCGCGGCCCAGCGACAGTAGCAACAGCGAGATGCCTTCGCGCGAGCACCGGCAGGCGATATTGATCGGCTGCGGCGTCTGCAGGTGCCAGTCCTCGTTGGCGAACAGGCGGCGCATGATCGTCTCCGGATCGGCCGCCAGCAGTTCGTCGGCGCTCAAGGTGCCGGCGAGGATCGCCAGATGCTCCCAGACTTCCTCGGTCGCCTTGGTGTGCTCCAGCGGCAGGCGCTGCAGCATGAAGCCGGCCATGCGATCACCGGTCGCACCGAGGCGGATCAGGGTCGGCAGCTGCTCGCTCTGGGCGAAATAGCCCTCCAGCGATTCGCTCAGGGAATGGCCGTCGATCGGCACCATCGCCTGACGGCTCGGCTGGTCCTCATCCGCCGGTTCCAGCATCAACGCCAGCACGCCGTCGCTGAGCAGTTCGGCGTAGCTGCCATCGATCTTCGGCGCCGCCTTCGCCATCGCCCGCACTGTCAGAGGCGCGCCTTCGCGCTGGACGATCTGGGCCACCAGCAGCTTGATCCCGCCCGTCTTGCTGGCCTCGACCCGGTCGTCCCCGACGGGATCGCTCCCGGTCGATCCGGTCCGCGCGGCATCGATGCGAGCCTTGCTCGCAAGGCGCGACGCCCCGCCCTGGAACTGCAGGTTGATGCGGCCTTCGAAACGGGTATGCGTGGCCAGCAGCGGCATCGCCGCCATCGTCTGGGCCACGAGGCCGCGCACCGCCGGATCGTAGGCGCGCATGTCCAGCATCTCGGCGGCGCCGCTGTCGATCACCACGAAGGCGCCGTGGGCGATATGGTTGTCGAACTGGAACGGAATCAGCAGGTTCATGGTCAGCCGGCGAGGCGTTCCTTGAGCAGGCGGTTCAGCGCATCCGGATTGGCCTTGCCCTGGGTCGCCTTCATCGCCTGACCGACAAAGAAGCCGTACAGCTTGTCCTTGCCGCCGCGATAGTCGGCGAGCTGCTGCGGGTTCTTCGCGATCACCTCGTCGATGGCGGCGATGATCGCCGACTCGTCGGTGACCTGGATCAGGCCCTTGGCCTTGATGATCTCGTCGGCCGAGCCTTCGCCGGCGACCATCGCCTCGAAGACGTCCTTGGCGATCTTGCCGTTGATGGTCTTGTCGGCGATGCGCTTGAGCAGCGCGGCGAAGGCTACCGCCGAGATCGGCGATTCCTCGATGCCCTTGCTCATCTTGTTCAGCGCGCCGAGCAGATCGGTGGCGACCCAGTTGGCGCAGAGCTTGGGCTCGGCACCCGACGAGGCGACGACCGCTTCGTAATAGGCGGCGAGTTCGCGCGACGAGGTCAGCGTCTTGGCGTCGTAATCGGACAGACCGAACTCGGCGACGAAGCGCGCGCGCTTGGCTTCCGGCAGCTCCGGCAGGCTGGCCTTGATCGCCGCGATGTACTCCGGCGTGCAGACCACCGGCAGCAGATCCGGATCCGGGAAATAGCGATAGTCGTTGGCATCTTCCTTGGAACGCATCGCCTTGGTTTCGCCGCTGTCCGGATTGAACAGGCGGGTTTCCTGGCGAATCGTGCCGCCGGCCTCGATCACTTCGATCTGGCGCTCGATCTCGAATTCGATGGCCTTCTCGACATAGCGGAACGAGTTGACGTTCTTGGTCTCGGTGCGGGTGCCGAACTTCGGCGCGCCAAGCTTGCGGACCGAGACGTTGGCATCGCAGCGGAAACTGCCTTCCTGCATGTTGCCGTCGCAGATGCCCAGGTAGACCACCAGCTGGTGCAGCTTCTTCAGGTAGGCGACCGCTTCCTGCGCGGTGCGGATATCCGGCTCGGAGACGATCTCGATCAGCGGCGTGCCGGCACGGTTGAGATCGATGCCCGAGGATTTCTGGAAGCCTTCGTGCACCGACTTGCCGGCGTCCTCTTCCAGATGCGCGCGAGTGATGCCGATGCGCTTGGTGGCCCCGTCATCGAGTTCGATGTCCAGATGGCCTTCATAGACGATCGGCAGTTCGTACTGCGAGATCTGATAGCCCTTCGGCAGATCCGGATAGAAGTAATGCTTGCGAGCGAACACGCTGCGATCGGCGATCTTGGCGCCGACCGACAGGCCGAAAGTCACCGCCTTCCTAACTGCATCGACGTTCAGCACCGGCAGCATGCCGGGCATGCCGAGGTCGATCGGCGAGGCCTGGCTGTTCGGTTCGGCACCGTAGGCGATCGCCGAGCCGGAAAAGATCTTCGACTGCGTCGACAGCTGGCAATGGACTTCGAGGCCGATGACGGCTTCCCAACCGGCGGGGACGATCATGACGCGAACTCCGTCGGCCACTTCGTGTGGAAGTCGGTGGCCTGCTGATACTGGTGCGCGACGTTCAGCATGCGCGCTTCGCTGAAGAAGTTGCCCATCAGCTGGAAGCCGGTCGGCAGGCCGTCGACGAAGCCGCAGGGCAAGCTCATCGCCGGGATGCCGGCCAGGTTGGCGGCGATGGTGTAGATGTCGTTCAGGTACATGGCGACCGGGTCGTCGCTGTTCTGGCCGAACTTGAAGGCGACGTCGGTGGCGGTCGGGCCGAGGATCAGGTCGACGCCATCGGCGAAGGCGCGCTTGAAGTCGTCGTAGATCAGCCGGCGGATTTTCTGGGCCTGCAGGTAGTAGGCGTCGTAGTAGCCGTGGCTCAGCACATAGGTGCCGATCATGATCCGGCGCTGCACTTCGGCGCCGAAGCCTTCGCCGCGGCTGCGCTTGTACAGCTCTTCGAGCGACTTGGCGCCCTCGGCGCGGTGGCCGTAGCGGACGCCGTCGAAGCGGGCGAGGTTGGAGCTGGCCTCGGCCGGGGCGACGACGTAATAGGTCGGCACGCTGAGCGGCGAATTCGGCAGCGAGATTTCCTTGAAGTTGACGCCCAGCTTGGTGAGCTGGGCGATCGCCTGCTCGATCAGCGTGCGGACACCGGGTGCCATGCCGTCGGCGAAGTATTCCTTCGGCAGACCGATGGTCAGACCCTTGACCGAGGTGTTCAGGCCGGCGATCAGGTCATCGACCGGACGCTCGACGCTGGTCGAGTCCTTGGGATCGAAGCCGGACATCGCCTGCAGCACGTGGGCGGCGTCTTCTGCACTGCGGGCAACCACGCCTGCCTGATCGAGGCTGGACGCGAACGCGATCATGCCGTAGCGCGACACCCGGCCGTAGGTCGGCTTGATGCCGGTCAGGTTGGTCAGCGCGGCGGGCTGGCGGATCGAGCCGCCGGTATCGGTGGCGGTGGCGACCGGTGCCAGGCCGGCGGCGACGCAGGCCACCGAGCCGCCCGAGGAACCACCCGGCACGCGGGTCTGGTCCCAGGGATTCTTCACCGGGCCATACCACGAGGTTTCGTTCGACGAGCCCATCGCGAACTCATCCATGTTCAGCTTGCCGAGCATGACCATGCCCGAGGCATCGAGCTTCTCGACGATGGTCGCGTCGTACGGCGAAACGAACTTGTCGAGCATCTTCGAGCCGCAGGCGGTACGGACGCCACTCGTGCAGAAGATGTCCTTCTGGCCGATGGGAATGCCGGTCAAGATGCCGGCATTGCCCACGGCAAGGCGGGCATCGGCGGCGTCGGCCTGCTTCAGCGCCCGCTCGGCAGTGATCGTCACATAGGAGTTCAACGCGCCGTCATAGGCGTCGATGCGCTTCAGGTAGTGCTGCGTCAGTTCCCGCGACGAGAACTTCTTGTCTCGCAGGCCGGCAGCGAGTTCTGCGATGGAATGCTTGTGCATGATTTCTCGATGGAATCAGGTTTTTCCGGCGGGTTGAGCAACGCCATAGCGTGCGCTCGAACCCGACGACTCATTGCGACGCAGCTTCGCCGCGTCGGAACAAGGCTTACTCGATGACTTTCGGTACCAGGTACAGGCCGTCCTGGGTTTCCGGGGCGATCGCCTGATAGGCGTCGCGGCGGTCGGTTTCGCTGATCACGTCCGGGCGCAGGCGCTGGACCATGTCCAGCGGATGCGCCATCGGGCTGACGTTGGCAGTGTCGACCGAGGACAGGCGATCGACCATGCCAAGGATGTTCGACAGCTGTCGCGCATAGGGCTCGACCTGCTCGGGATTCAGCTGCAGGCGCGCCAGCTGGGCAACCTGGCGGATTTGTTCGGGAGTGAGGCTCATACGGGGCTCATGCGGGTCGGGACGGCGTCGGCGCTGAGGCTTTTCCGCCAGGACAACGCGGAAAAACGGGGATTCGGGAGGGAATTTGTGACTGCCGCGATGATAAACGATCGCGGGCCGGCCTCCGCGGCGAAAAAATCCGCCGTCGGGCCGCAGCGGAGCATGCTTCGCAGCGGCTTCAGGTATATTTCTGCCCAACTCAGCGTCAGCCGCCACTCTGCGCGACTGCCGCCCACCGCAGTTCCAGTTCGCGCCCGCCCGCGCCTCCCTCACGCCAGACCTTCGATAAATCGCGATGTTCGACGCCGTCCGCCGCTTGTTTGTCAACGACCTTTCCATCGATCTCGGCACCGCGAACACCCTCGTGTACGTGCGTGACGAAGGCATCGTGCTGAACGAGCCGTCGGTGGTCGCGATCCGCCTCGACGGCCGCGGAGCCAAAAAGATCGAAGCCGTCGGCATCGACGCCAAGCGCATGCTCGGCCGCACGCCGACCAACATCTCGACCATCCGCCCGCTGCGCGATGGCGTGATCGCCGACTACACCGTGACGGAGAAGATGCTGCAGCACTTCATCCGCAAGGTGCAGAAGGGCCGGGTGATGCGGCCGATGACCCGCGTGGTGGTCTGCGTGCCGTACGGCTCGACCCAGGTCGAACGCCGCGCGATCAAGGAGTCGGTCGAGAACGCCGGCGCCCGCAAGGTCTACGTCATCGAAGAACCGATCGCCGCGGCACTCGGCGCCGGCATCCCGATTTCCGAAGCCCGCGGCTCGATGGTCGTCGACATTGGCGGCGGCACTTCGGAAGTCGCGGTGATCTCGCTGAATGGCATCGTCTACGCCGAATCGGTGCGTATCGGCGGCGACCGCTTCGACGAAGCGATCGTCAGCTACGTGCGCCGGCAGTACAACATGCTGATCGGCGAAGCCACCGCCGAGCGCATCAAGCAGGAGATCGGCACCGCGTTCCCGGGGCCGGAAGTGCAGGAAATCGACATCGTCGGCCGCCATCTGGCCGCTGGCGTGCCGCGCAACTTCACGATGAATTCCAACGAAATCCTCGATGCCCTGCAGGAACCGCTGGCCGGCATCGTCAAGGCGGTCAAGCAGGCGCTCGAACGGACCCCGCCGGAACTCGGCTCCGACGTCGCCGAGCGCGGCATCGTGCTGACCGGTGGTGGCGCCCTGCTGCGCGATCTCGACAAGCTGATCTCGGAAGAAACCGGCCTGCCGGTGATCATCGCCGACGACCCGCTGACCTGCGTGGCGCGCGGCGGCGGCATGCTGCTCGACATGCTCGACCAGAAGGGCGACATCTACCTGATCGACTGACGCAGCGGCGCCGATCGGAGCCCCGGCCTCGCCCGGGGCTTTTTTTCGGGGACGGCGAGCGCGCCGGACCACAGGAAGCGGTTGTAGCTCCGGCGCTTGCACCCTATTCTTCCGCGACTCCCGCACCCGGTGCGGACGACGCCCGCTGAACCTGCGCCCGGCCCTTGAACACCACCCTTAGCGACTCATCGCGCAACTCGCTGTCCTCGCGCGGCCCTGCCGTGGGGTTGAAGCTGACTTTCTTCGTCGTGCTGTCGATCGCGCTGATGGTCATCGAGAGCCGCGGCAACCAGCTGCAGCCACTGCGTCAGTGGCTGAACTGGGCGCTGACCCCGGTGATGTGGCTGGCTGCCTCGCCGGCCGGGGTCTCGAAAAGCGTCGACTACTTCCATTCCCGCGAAACCCTGCTGGCCGAGAACCGCGAACTCCGCGACCGCATGCTGCAGCAGGACGCCCGACTGCTGCGCCTGGCTTCGCTGGAAGCCGAGAACGTGCGTATCCGCGAGCTCCTGGCCTCGTCGAGCGCGCTGCAGGACCGGGTACTGATCGCCGAAATCCTGGCTACCAGCCAGGACCCCTATCGGCACCAGATCGTGCTCAATCGCGGTAGCCGGGACGGGGTCTACCGAGGTCAGGCGCTGCTCGACGCCTACGGAATCATGGGCCAGGTGGTCCAGGTCAATCCGGGTTCCTCGGTTGCCCTGCTGATCTCCGATCCTGATCACGGCATTCCGGTGGAGATCAATCGCACCGGCCTGCAGACCATCGCCCTCGGCCGCGGCGATGGCCACGGCCTGTCGCTGCCCTACCTGCCCGGCAATGCCGACGTGAAAGTCGGCGACTTGCTGGTCACCTCGGGCCTCGGTGGCCGCTTCCCGTCCGGCTACCCGGTCGGTGAAATCCACGAGCTGCGACACGCCGGCGGCGAAAGCTTCATGGAGGCGATCGCCTATCCAAAGGCGCAGCTGAATCAGGGCCGGCAGGCGCTGCTGGTCTGGAGCGAGCGGGCGGCGCCGTCCTCGGGCTCCGGGGAAGAGCCGGTCGGAGTGCCGATCGACCTCCCCGCCAAGCCGCCAGCCAAGGCGCCGAAGCAGGCGGTGGTGCCATGAACGGGACGCTGATGTTCCTCGGCAGTCTGCTGCTGGCGCTGATCCTGCAGATCGTCCAGCTGCCGGACTGGGCGGCGCTGGCCCGCCCGGCCTGGCCGCTGCTGGTGATCGGCTACTGGGCGCTGTATGCGCCGACCACGCCGGCGATCGCCGCCGCCTGGCTGATCGGCCTGTGCTGCGATGTGCTGCTCAACGCCACCCTCGGCCAGCATGCGCTGGGCCTGGTGGTGGCAGCCGTGCTGATCCGTCGCCTGCGCGGGGTCTACATCCTGTTCCCGCTCTGGCAGGCGGCGCTGGCGCTGGCGCCGATCTGGGCGCTGTACGTGTTCCTGATGTTCTGGATCGACGGCCTGACCCGGCATACCGCCGACGCGACGCTGCGCTGGCTGCCGGTGCTGTCGACGACCCTGGTCTGGCCGGTGTTCGCCGGCCTGCTCGACTCCCTCCGCGCCAGCCGCGCGCGGCAGCGCAACCGCATGCGCCTGCCGTGACAAGATCGCGCCATGAGCGCCCCGACATGAGCGTCGGCGCATGAGTGCGCTCGGTTCATCGCGCAGCGGCTACGACGCGATCAAGAACCTCTACGAGGAAAAGCGCGCCTTCACCGGCCGCGTCGTCTTCGCGGCGATCCTGTGCCTGCTGATGATCGGCCTGCTGGCGATGCGGCTGATCGACCTGCAGCTGATCCGCCACGACTACTACTCGACGCGCGCCGACGACAACCGCATGCGGCTGACGCCGATCGCGCCGGTGCGCGGCCTGATCTACGACCGCAACGGCGCGCTGATCGCCCAGAACCTGCCGAGCTTCGTGCTCGACATCACCCCGGAACGGGTGCGCGACCTCAACGACACCATCGAGCGCCTGAAGGCCTACATCCACATCAGCGACCAGGACATCGCCCGCTTCAAGGAGCGGATGCGCAAGGGGCCGCGCTACCGCAGCGTCACCTTGCGCTCCAACCTGACGCCCGAGGAAGTGGCGCGCTACCAGTTGAACCGCTTCGATTTCGAAGGCGTGGAAGTCAACGCCGGCCTGGTCCGCGACTACCCGCTCGGCGAGAGCGCCGCCCACGTCATCGGCTATGTCGGCGGCATCAGCGAGGCCGACTACGCCAAGCTCGAGGCGACCGACTACGAAGGCCTGTCGCAGATCGGCAAGGCTGGCGTCGAGCGCAGCCACGAGGACCAGCTGCGCGGCATGCCGGGAACCAAGATCGTCGAGGCCAACGCTGCCGGCCGGCCACTGCGCGAGCTGGAATCGCGCCCCGGCAGCTCCGGCCAGAACCTGTACCTGGCGCTCGACGCCCAGCTGCAGCTGGTTGCCGAGAAGGCGCTCGGCGATCTCGACGGCGCCGTCGTCGCCATCGACCCGCGCAACGGCGAGGTGCTGGCCCTGGTCTCCAAGCCCGGCTACGACCCCAAGCTGTTCGTCGAGGGGATCGACGCGAAAAGCTACCGCGAGCTGCTCGAGGACCAGGGCCGGCCGCTGTACAACCGCGCGCTGCTCGGCACCTACCCGCCGGGCTCGACGATCAAGCCGTTCATGGCCACCGCGGCGCTGAACTTCAAGACCGTGACACCGGATACCGCCGTCTACTGCGGCGGCTCGATGACCCTGCCCGGCAACTCGCGCAAGTACCGCTGCCACAAGCGCCAGGGTCACGGCATGGTCAATCTCGACAGCGCCATCGCCAAGTCCTGCGACGTCTACTTCTACCAGGCGGCGATGAACCTCGGCATCGACCGCATCGATGAAATCCTCGGCCAATTCGGCTTCGGCAAGCCGACCGGCATCGACGTGCCGAACGAGAAGGGCGGCATCCTGCCATCGAAGGAATGGAAACGCCGCGTCTACCGGCAGGTCTGGTTCCCGGGCGAGACGCTGAGCCTCGGCATCGGCCAGGGCTACCTGACCACCACGCCGTTGCAGCTCGCCCAAGCCACGGCCCGCATCGCGATGCGCGGCCTCGGCTTCAAGCCGCATGTCGTCCATGCGATCGCCGACCCGGCCACCGGGGCGATCGCCGGCGTGCCCCCGGAACCGCTGCCGCCGCTGACCGGTCAGAGTGCCGATCTTCAGGAACGCGTGATCCATTCGATGGAACTGGTGACCATGTCCCCCGGCGGCACCGCCTATCGCGCGTTCAAGGACGCCCCGTATTCCTCAGCCGGCAAGACCGGCACCGCCCAGGTCGCCGGCCTGAAGCAGGACGAAAAGGTGGCGCCGACTTTCGATTCCACACCGAAGCACCTGCGCGACCACGCGCTGTTCATCGCTTTCGCGCCGGTCGACGCGCCGCGCATTGCCATCGCGGTGATCGCCGAACACGCCGGCCACGGCGGCTCGATCGCCGCCCCGGTCGCCCGCCAGGTGATGGACCAGTACCTGCTCGGCAAGGTGATGTACGGCATCGATCCGGCCGCCGAAGCGGCGGCCGCTGCCGCTGCCGCCGCGGCCGACAACGCGCAGGAAGCCGAGGAAGGCGTACCGGCCTTCGACGACGATGGCGCCGAACCGGCGGCGCCCGCTCCCGCGATGCCCCCCAAACCGGCAACCGCACCGGCAGTTCCGCGATGAATACCTCGGTCATCAGCCGTGCCCCGAACCAGTCGGTCAGCCTCGCCGACCGGCTGATCCGTCTGCACATCGATCTGTGGCTGCTGCTGTTGCTGGTGACACTCGGCATCGTCGGCCTGCTGGTGCAGTACTCGGCCTCCGGGCATTCGATGGCCGTGGTCATCAACCAGGCCGAGCGTCTCGGCATCGGCTTCCTGGTGATGATCGTGCTCGCCCAGGCGCCGCCCGAGTTCTACCGGGCCGCCTCGCCCTGGCTGTACGGCTTCGGCGTGGTGATGCTGTTCGCGGTGCTGGTGCTCGGCGATCACGCCAAGGGCGCGCAGCGCTGGCTGGATCTCGGCGTGCTGCGCTTCCAGCCCTCGGAAATCCTCAAGCTGGCGATGCCGATGGCGGTCGCCGCCTACCTGCACACCCGGCCGCTGCCGCCGAAGCCGCTGACCATCCTGACGACCCTGGCGATCGTCGGCGGGCCGACTCTGCTGATCGCCATGCAACCGGACCTGGGCACCGCGATGCTGGTGCTCGCCGCTGGCGTGCTGGCGCTGTATTTCGGCGGCCTCGGCATCCGCTGGATCCTGCTGGTGATCGCCGCCGCCGCCGCTGCCGCGCCGCTGCTCTGGCTGAAGCTGCACGACTACCAGAAGAACCGGGTGCTGACCTTCCTCGATCCGGAACGCGATCCGCTCGGCACCGGCTACCACATCACCCAGAGCAAGATCGCGATCGGCTCCGGCGGCCTGTTCGGCAAGGGCTGGCTGGCCGGCACCCAGGCCAAGCTCGACTTCCTGCCGGAGTCGCATACCGATTTCATCTTCGCCGTCTATTCCGAGGAGCTTGGCCTGCTCGGCGTCGCCGTGCTGATGGCGCTGTATGCGACGATCGTCGGCCGCGGCCTGTATATCGCGCTGAGAGGTCAGGACAGCTTCCAGCGCCTGCTCGCCGGCTCTCTTGCGATGACCTTCTTCGTCTACGTGTTCATCAACATGGGCATGGTCATCGGCCTGCTGCCGGTGGTCGGTGTGCCGCTGCCGCTGGTGAGCTTTGGCGGCACCTCGGCAGTGACCCTGCTGGCCGGCTTCGGGATGCTGATGTCCGTCTACACGCATCGCAAGCTGCTATCCAACTGAGGAGCCCAGGATGCCGAATCGACTCCTCCCGCGCCTGTCGCTGGCCTTGCTGCTGGCCACCGGCAGTGCCGCCGCCGACTACGCGGACCATCCGAAAGCACCGCTGCTGCTGCAGACGCTGCGCGACGACTACGGCTTTTCCGCCGACGACCTCGACGTGGTCAAGGCCGCGCTCGACGATGCCCGGAAGCTGCCGAAACTGATCGAGAAAGAGGTCAACAACAAGGAGAACGGCGGGCCCAAGCCGGAGGACCAGCCGGACTACCAGCCGGACTGGAACGCCTACTGGCCGATCCACATCAATCCGCGCAACGTCGCCAACGGCGTCCAGTACCTCAGGGACAACGCCGCCTGGTTCGCGCGCGCCGAGGCCGAGTTCGGCGTGCCGCCGACCGTGGTCGCCGCGATCATGGGCGTGGAGACCAAGTACGGCACCTACACCGGCAAGATCCGGGTGCTCGACGCCCTCGCCACCCAGGGCTTCGATCATCCGCGGCGCAGCCCGTTCTTCTTCTCCGAGCTGACCGAGTTCTTCGCTTTCGCCCGCGAAGCCAGCCGCAAGCCGGCCGAGCTGCTCGGCTCCTACGCCGGGGCGATGGGCTACGCGCAATTCATGCCGAGCAACTACCGCTGGCTGGCGCTGGACTATGACGGCGACGGCCGGCGCGACCTGTGGAGCGGCCCCGACGCCATCGGCAGCATCGCCCACTACCTGACCCGCTACGACCCGAAACGGGCTTGGCAGCGCGGCGAGCCGCTGGTCGTACCGGCCACCGTCGCCGGCGAGCTGGCGGCCGACTTCCCGCGCAACGGCAGATTGGCGGACCAGACGATCGCCACGCTGCGCCTCGCCGGCGTGCGACCGGCGGTCGCCCTGCCCGATGCGACGCCGGCCGGCCTGATCCAGCTGCGCCGCGGCGACAGCACCGAATACTGGATCGCGCTGCGCAACTTCTACGCGATCCAGACCTACAACCCGCGCGTCTTCTACGCGATGGCGGTCACCCAGCTCGCCAATGAACTGGCGGGGGCGCAGTCCGAGAGTGCCGCCCGATGATCCGACGCGCTGCCGCACGCCTGCCGTCCCTGGCGCAGCTTCGTGTCCTCATCGGGCCCCAGCCCGGCCATCCGTGGCCGGGCGTTCGGAAGCGCAGCGGGCGATGCCCGCAAAGCGCGCCTCCTCACCCGCGCGTCTTCTACGCGATGGCGGTCACCCAGCTGGCCAACGAACTGGCGGGGGCGCTGGCCGAGGCGCAGTCCGAATCGAAGGCTGCGCAAGCGGCGCAGGTCGACGCCCGATGAACTGCCGCAAGCTGCTCGGCGCCACGCTGGCGCTGCTGCTCGCCGGCTGCGCCTCGGCGCCGCCGCGCTATCCGGTCTACGAGCCGAGCAGCCCGCCGCAGCGTACCGCGCCCACAACGCCGAAGCGCCCGACCCCGGCGCTGCCGCCGGCGCCAGCCGACGAGAAGGACCGCCCGCCGTCGCCAGACGAGATTCCAGCCGACGTCGGCGATATCCCGGACGCGGTCCCGGAACAGGTCGAGAAAAGCCGTTACGGCAATCCGGATTCCTACGAGGTATTCGGGGTTCGCTACGACGTGCTGCAGGACGCCGCCGGCTTCAAGGAACGCGGCCATGCCTCCTGGTACGGCAAGAAATTCCATGGCCGGCGCACCTCCAGCGGCGAGAAGTACGACATGTTCGCGATGAGCGGCGCCCACAAGACGCTACCGATCCCGACCTACGCGCGGATCACCAACCTCGCCAACGGCAAGAGCGTGGTGGTCCGGATCAATGATCGCGGCCCATTCCACACGGGCCGCATCGTCGATCTCAGCTATTCGGCAGCGCACCGCATCGGGATCCTCGGCGACGGCTCCGCCGAAGTCGAGCTGGAAGTGGTGGACGCCACCGGCAAGCCGCTGCCCGGGCCGCTGAAACAGGTCGCCGCCAACCCGGCGCCGGCGCAAGCATCAGCGCCCAAAGTCATCGAGGTTGCCGCGAGCAAGCCGCGAGCACCGGCACCAGCGGTGCCGGTTGCCCGCAAGGTCCAGCCGCGCTTCCTGCAGGCCGGTTCGTTCAATGATTCCCGCAACGCGGCGACGTTCCGCGAGCACCTGGCGATCTCCGGCATCAAGCCGCTGCTGATGAAGAGCGAGACCCGCAACGGTCAGTGGGTCTACCGGGTGCTGGTCGGCCCGTTCGCCGATCCGGTGGCACTGGAAGCGATGCGCCGCAAGCTGGCCGACGACGAAACCCGATCGATTCCAGTCACCGAATGACCGGATGGCAGATGCTGCGGTGCGTCATCGGACCCGCTGCGCTACCATTTCGCCGCCCGGCAGCCGGTCTTCCGGGCCTGCCTCCCGAAGTTACATCGCCTATGTCAGCTCGAATTCCCCGGATGAATCGTTCCCTCCGTTTTGCCCGCAACCTGCTCCTCACCGCCGCCACCGCGTTCACCGCTGCGGCCCCCGTGCACGCCGCGACCATTCCCGAAGCGCCGGCGATCGAGTCGAAGTCCTACGCGCTGCTCGATTTCGACAGCGGTGAACTGCTGGCCGGCAACAATCCGGATGCCAAGGTCGAACCGGCGTCGATCACCAAGGTGCTGACCACCTATGTCGCCTTCGACGAGATCCGCAAGGGCCGCCTGAAACTCGACGACACCGCGCTGATCAGCGAGAAGGCTTGGCGCCAGGGCAAGGATTCCAGCGAGTCGCGGATGTTCCTGACCCTCGGCAGCCGAGTGAAGATCGAGGACCTGCTCCGGGGCATCATCATCGTCTCCGGCAACGATGCCTCGATCGCGCTCGCCGAACATCTGGCCGGCAGCGAGGAAGCCTTCGCCGACCTGATGAACGATGCCGCCAAGAAGCTCGGCATGGTCAACAGCCACTTCGTCGACGCCAGCGGCCTGCCCGATCCGCAGCACTACACCACCGCCCGCGATCTGGCGATCCTCGGCCGCGCGCTGATCCGCGATTTTCCCGAGTACTACAAGATGTATTCGGAGCGCTCGTTCAAGTACGGCATCGAGCACGCCCAGGAAAACCGCAACGGCCTGCTGATCAAGGACCCGAGCGTCGACGGCATCAAGACCGGCCACACCAGCGCCGCCGGCTACTGCCTGCTGACCTCGGCCAGCCGCGACGGCCGCCGGCTGATCTCCGCGGTGATGGGTGCGGATTCCTGGGCCTATCGTGAAAAGGCCAGCCTGGAGCTGCTGAACTGGGGCTTCCGCTTCTACGAGACCGCCAGCCTGTTCGGCCCGACGGCGCCGGTCGGCACCCTCAAGGTCTACAAGGGCGCGGCCCGCGAGGTGCAGGTCGGCACGCTGGAACCGCTGCGCCTGACCCTGCAGCGCGGCTTCAAGGAAACCATGCAGGTGCAGTCGGAACTCGCACCGCGTGCGATCGCGCCGATCGCCCCCGGCACCGTACTCGGCAAGGCGACGATCAGCGTCGACGGCAAGCCGGTGAAGACCGTCGACCTGGTGGCGCTGAACGAAGTGCCGAGTGGCGGCTTCTGGCGCCGGTTGATCGACCAGATCAGGCTGTGGATCGGCTTCTGAACTTGAAACCCGCGGTGGCGACACAAGATCCGTCCTCATGACCGAGACCAAGTCGCCGCCAGGCCTGACCTATCCCTGCGAATTCCCGCTGAAGATCTTCATCCGCCCGGATGAGGAAACCGCGGTGCGGATCACCGGCCTGGTGCAAGCGCTGCTGGCGCCGGAAGCCGTGATCACCACGTCTCGCCGGCAGTCCAGCGGCGGCAAGTATCTTGGGCTGACCGTCAACTTTGTCGCCGACGACGCCGAACAGCTCGATCGCGTGATCAAAGCGGTGACTGCCGACCCGGGCGTGATCCTGGCGCTGTGAACGCCCTGGTCGTCCGGGCGCTCGGCCTGCGCGACTACGGCTCGGTTTACGATGACATGCGCGCCTTCACGGCCGCGCGCAGCGCGGAGACGGTGGACGAACTCTGGCTGGTCGAGCATCCACCGGTGTTCACCCAAGGCCAGGCCGGCAAGCCCGAACATCTGCTGGCCCCTGGCGACATCCCGGTGGTGCAGAGCAATCGCGGCGGCCAGGTCACCTATCACGGCCCCGGTCAGGTGGTGATCTATGTGCTGGTCGACATCGCCCGCCGCGGCTACGGCATCCGCTCGCTGGTCACCCGGCTGGAAGACGCGATGATCGCCACGCTCGCCGGCTATGGCATTGCCGCTGCCGCGCGCGCCGAGGCCCCGGGCGTCTATGTCGACGGATACTTCGACCGCCGGCCGGGTCAAGCCCGGACCAGCCGGAAAATCGGCAGCCTGGGCCTGCGGGTCAGCCGCGGCAGCAGCTATCACGGCCTGTCGCTGAATGTGGCAATGGATCTGTCACCGTTCGAGAGGATCAATCCTTGCGGCCTGCTCGACATGCGGATGACCCAGGTGGCCGATCTCGGCGGGCCGGCCGACTGCCGCCAGGTCGAACGGGATCTGGTGGCGGCGCTGCGCCAAGGCCTCTGAACCACGGCCGGTGCAAAGGGAAAACCCCAGCGCGGAACCAATCGCCGCTGGCAGCCTCAAAACGCGAATCCTTCGCGTATAGTTTCAGGCCTGTTTCAGCCCGCCCTCCATAGCTCGAATCGATGAACACGGACACCACAGACTCGCTGGTCCGCGTCCGGTCGCTGCGCTTCGCGTTCGGGCCGAAAGTGATCTACGACGGCATCGATCTCGACATCGTGCGCGGCAAGATCACCGCCATCCTCGGCCCCAGCGGCACTGGCAAGACCACCCTGCTGCGCCTGATCGGCGGCCAGTGGCGGCCGAATGCCGGCAGCATCCATTTCGACGGCACCGACGTCCACGCCCAGTCGCGCCGCCAGCTGTTCGAGCTGCGCAAGCGCATGGGCCTGCTGTTCCAGACCGGCGCCCTGCTGACCGATCTCAGCGTGTTCGAGAACGTCGCCTTCCCGCTGCGCGAACACACCCAGTTCCCGGAAGCGATGATCCGCGATCTGGTGCTGATGAAGCTCGAAGCGGTCGGCCTGCGTGGCGCCGCGAACCTTTATCCGAGCGAGATTTCCGGCGGCATGAACCGGCGCGTCGCACTGGCCCGGGCGATCGCGCTGGAGCCGGACATGATCATGTACGACGAGCCGTTCACCGGTCAGGACCCGATCTCGATGGGCGTGCTGATCCGTCTGATCCAAGGCCTGAACCGCTCCCTGAACCTGACCTCGGTGATCGTCACCCACGACGTCGAGGATGTGATGCGGATCGCCGATTACGTCTACGTGATCGCCGGCGGCAAAGTGCTTGACCACGGCTCGCCGGCGGAAGTGCAGCACTCGAAGTCCGACCTGGTCCGCCAGTTCCTCAATGGCGAGGCCGACGGCCCGGTGTCGTTCCACTACAAGTCGGCCCGCAGCTATGCCGAAGACCTGATGGCGGGGCACGAATGAACTTCCTGAGCCCGCTCAGCCACGGCCTGCAGGGTTTGGGCCGCGCCACCCTGTTCCTGTTCACCATCCTCGCCGGCATTCCGGAAGCGCTGCTGCGGCCACGACTGATCGTTCAGCAGGTCTATTCGGTCGGCGTGCTCAGCCTGATCATCATCGTCATCTCCGGCAGCTTCATCGGCATGGTGCTGGCGCTGCAGGGCTACCGCACCCTGGTCAACTTCGGCGCAGCCTCCAGCCTGGGCACCCTGGTGGCCCTGTCGATCGTCCGCGAACTCGGGCCGGTGGTCACCGCCCTGTTGTTCGCCGGCCGCGCCGGTTCGGCGCTGGCCGCCGAGATCGGCCTAATGAAGGCCACCGATCAGCTCGCCGGCATGGAAATGATGGCCGTCGATCCGATCAAGCGGGTGATCGCGCCGCGCTTCATCGCCGGCGTCATCGCCATGCCGCTGCTGGTGTCGATCTTTTCGATGATGGCCATCGGCATCGCCGGCGGCCACGCCGTCGGCGTGGAGTTGCTCGGTGTCGACGACGGCTCCTACTGGTCGCAGATCAACCAGGCGATGCATGGCGCCGACATTCGCGACATGCTGATCAAGGGCACCGTGTTCGGCATTGCGATCAGCTGGATTGCCGTCTATCAGGGCTATCACGCCGCGCCCACTTCCGAAGGGGTGTCACGAGCCACGACCTCGACGGTCGTGGTGTCTTCGCTCGCGATTCTCGCGCTCGACTTCGTGCTCACCGCCTTCATGTTCCGTTAAGCCGCCCAAGACCAGACTGGACCCGTCATGCAATCAAGAAGCCTCGAACTCCTGGTCGGATTTTTCGTCTGCCTCGGCATTGCCGCGGTGTTCGTGCTGACCTTCCGCGTCGCCAGCCTCGACTCGGTCGGCGACAGCGGCAGCAGTTACCGTGTCACGGCAAAATTCGAGAACACCGGTAGCCTTGCCCGCGGCTCGTCGGTGAAAATGTCCGGGGTGCGCATCGGTCGGGTGCGCGACATCGGCATCGACCCGGAAACTTTCCAGGCCGTGGTGACCATCGAGATCGACGGCGCCCGCAACAATATTCCGGCCGATTCCAGCCTGAAGATCCTGACCGCCGGCCTGCTCGGCGAGCAGTACATCGGTGTCGAGCCGGGTGGCGATCCCGAACCGCTCAAGGAGGGCAGCGAAATCAGCTTCACGCAGTCGGCGCTGGTGCTTGAGAATCTGATCGGCCAGATGCTGACCTCGTTTACCCAGAAGGAACCCAAGTCGGCGGCCCCGGCGGCAGTCGCGCCGAAGGCAGAAACCCCGACCGCTGTACCAGCCCCGTGACCGTCGTCGCGATTCGATTGACCGAAGCACCTAGGAGGCTCCCATGCTGAAGAAGTTCCTGTTCCTGATCCTGAGCCTTGCTTGGGTTGCCCAGGCTGCTGCCGCTCCACCGCCGGACGAAGCGCTGAAAGTCACGACCGAGCAGTTGCAGAAGCTGATCCAGGCCAATCACAAGACCTACCAGGCCGACCTGCCGAAGTTCTACGAGGCAGTCGACGACGTCGTGGTGCCGCGTTTCGACGTGCCGTACATCGCCCAGCTGGTGCTGGCCACCAACTACAAGCCGGCCAGCGACGAGCAGCGCAAGCGCTTCGCCACTGCGTTCAAGAACATGATGGTCAAGGCCTATGCGAACGCGATGCTCGACAACTACGACTCGATCGAGATCGACTGGTTGCCGGTGCGCCTGGGCGAAGGTGACAAGACCGCGCTGGTCAACACGACGATGAAGTCGAGCGGTGGCAAGGCCTATGCGATCGGTTTCCGCGTGCGCAAGATCGCCGAAGACTGGAAAGTGTTCGACATCGCCGTCGAGAACATCTCGCTGATCACCAACTTCCGCACCCAGCTGAATGCCGAGATCAAGAAGTCCGGGCTGGACGACGTGATCGCACGGATGGAACGTGGCGACTTCACCCAGGTCGCCCAGCAAAATGTCGCCAAGTGATGCCGGCGCGGGATCGGCCGGCTCGCTGCCTGCCGATGAATTGAGCTTCGCCAGCGTGCCGGACTGGCTGGCGCGGGCCGACGCGCTGATCGCCGATGGCCGGCTCGACCTCAGCGGTGTGCGCCGGGCAGACTCTGCCGGGCTGGCGCTGCTGCTGGAACTCAGCCGCCGGGCCAAGCAGCGCGGGCAGAAGCTCGTGCTGCAGGGAGCGAACCCGCAGCTCACCGGGCTCGCCGCATTCTTCGGGCTCGAAGGTATCCTGTGCTTCACCGCCTGAGCACTCAGGCCGCGCGTCAGCTGACGCATGACAAGAGCATCACAACACGGTTCGGGGATTACACATGCGGTACGCAGGCATCTCGCTTTTACTGACGGCACTGGCGTTGACTGGCTGCGCGCATCGCCCGGCGGATGACCCCGCCGACCCGCTGGAACCGGTCAATCGCGTCGTCTTCAAATTCAACGAGACCGCTGACAAGTACGCATTGCGCCCGGCCGCCAAGGTCTACGAGAAGATCACGCCAGCACCGGCACGAACCGGCATCACCAACTTCTTCGACAACATCAACGAGCCGCGCAACATCGTCAATGCGTTGCTGCAGGCCAAGTTCGCCCAAGCTGGCAAGAACCTCGGCCGTCTGGTCCTGAACAGCACCGCCGGCCTGGTCGGCTTCATCGACGTTGCCAGCGAGGTCGGCATCCCGAAGCACGAGGAAGGCTTCGGCCAGACCCTGGGTTACTGGGGCGTCGGCGAAGGCTGGTACCTGATGCTGCCGCTGCTCGGTCCGAGCACCAATCGCGATCTCGTCGGCTTCGTCGGCGACTGGCCAACGCGGCCGCAGTTCTATCTCGGCGGCAGCGAGGACGTGTACGTGTTCAGCGCCCAGTTCGTCAACGCGCTGAATACCCGCGCCAACTACCTCAGCGCCGATTCGATCCTCGAACAGCAGTTCGACCGCTACCTTTTCGTACGCACGGCCTATCTGCAGCAGCGCTGGAGCCTGATCCACGACGGCAACCCGCCGCTGGAAGAGTTCGAGTTGCCGGAAGACGAAACCGCCGCGCCCTGAACCGGCCGGCGAGTCCGGCCTGCTCAGGGCTTGCCGACCTGCCGGGTGTTGACCGGGCCGATCCCGGTGACCTGGATGATCGTCTCCACGTCCTTGGCGCCGTCATAGTGCACCTGGCCACCCTTGTGGATCACGTAGCTGCCCGCCGGAATCGGCACCGTATTTGCCGGATCGAACTGGTCGCCGGTGCCGACCCACCAGGTACCGCTGATCACCGTGAAGTAGCGGTCATTGGCGTGAAAATGCGGCCGGCTGAAGTTTCCCGGCAGCCACTTGATCCGCGCGACATACGGCCCCGGCTTGTCCGGATCGCCAAACAGGATGGCGCGTTCACTGGTGCCTTCGGCGTTGCGCACCCACTGGATGTCCTTCGGCGTCTTGAACTCCACCGAACGGGGGTCGAGTTCGGCGGCCTGGAGGCAGAAGGCAGACAGGCCGGTCAGCAGGCCGGCCGCGCAGTGGCGTATTGAAGGGCGCATCGCTTATCGAGGGCTCGTCGTCAGGCCAGCAGGCCGGAGCCATACGCATGGCAAGCCCCATGCCGGCCATGGCCGGACGCGCAACCCCTTGTTACACCAGAACAATCGCCGACCGGGCGACGGCGATATCCGCCCTTGCTGCGCCGTTTCCAGCAGCTGCCGGCTCAAGCTGCTGCGCTGCGCGCAACTGCCAGACCGAATCGGGCCAGCGCCTCGGCCAATCAGCGTGCGAACCCCCGCGCGTTCTGGAACATCCGGAACCACGGCGTCTTGCCGTCCCAGGCTTTCGGCCAGAACGAGCCGCTGACACCGGCGATCGTGCGTTCCGGGTGCGGCATCAGGATGGTCACGCGGCCATCGGCGTTGGTCACCGAAGCGATGCCGGCCGGTGAGCCGTTCGGGTTCGCTGGGTAGCGGGTCGCGACTCTTCCGCGATTGTCGATGTAGCGCATCGCGACACCACCGGCGGCTTCGAGTGCGGCCTGATCAGCCGTATTGGCGAACTCGGCGCGGCCCTCACCATGGGCGACGGCGATCGGCATGCGAGTGCCGGCCATGCCCTGGAAGAACATCGAGCGGCTGTCGGTCAGCTCGACCATGCTCCAGCGCGCTTCGAACTGCTCGCTGCGATTGCGGCGGAACGCCGGCCAGCTTTCCGCGCCCGGAACGATGCCTTTGAGTGCGGCCATCATCTGGCAGCCGTTGCAGACGCCGAGCGCAAAGCGGTCGTCCTTGGCGAGGAAGCTTTCGAAAGCATCACGGGCGCGGGTATTGAACAGGATCGAACGCGCCCAGCCCAAGCCCGCGCCGAGGACGTCGCCGTAGCTGAAGCCGCCGGCGGCGGCGAAGCCGGCGAAGTCGGCCAGTTGCACGCGGCCTTCGAGGATGTCGCTCATGTGCACGTCGACCGCGTCGAAGCCGGCGGCGTGGAAGCCGTAGGCCATCTCGACCTGGCCGTTGACGCCCTGCTCGCGGAGCACGGCGACCTTCGGCCGCTTGGCGACATGAGCAGCGGCGATCGGGGCGGACGGATCGAAGGTCAGCTTCACGGTGATGCCCGGATCGGCCATGTCGCCAGCGATATCGAACTCCTCGCGCGTGCAGTCCGGGTTGTCGCGCAAGGACGCGATGCGGTGGCTGGTTTCGGCCCAGTTGCGGTACAGCGTCTGGACTTCGTCGCTGAACACCGTCTTGCCGCCGTGGGTGATGGTGATCTTTTCGTCGGCGCTCGATTCGCCGATCAGCCCGGCGTGCAGGCCGGCGGCGCGGACACTGGCGACCGCCGCGTCGACATCCGCCGCGCGCAGCTGGACGACGAAGCCGAGTTCCTCGTTGAACAGCGCTGCGACCGGATCAGGCCCCAGCGCGTCGAGCGCGACGTCGATGCCGCTGCGGCCGGCGAAGGCCATTTCGCACAGGGTGGCGAACAGGCCGCCGTCGGAGCGGTCGTGGTAGGCGAGCAGCTTGCCCGCCGCATTCATCGCCTGCAGCCAGTCGAACGCGGCCTTGAGGCGAGCCGGATCATCGAGATCCGGCGCGGTATCACCGACCGCGCCGAACACCTGCGCCAGCGCCGAACCGCCGAGGCGGTTCTTGCCGGCGCCGAGGTCGACCAGCATCAGGCGGCTGGCGGCCTCGGCCTTGAGCTGCGGGGTCAGGGTCTTGCGGACATCGGCGACCGGCGCGAACGCAGTGATGACGAGGCTCAGCGGCGAGGTCTGGGTCCTGGTCTCGCCGCTGTCCTGCCAGACCGACTTCATCGACAGCGAATCCTTGCCGACCGGAATCGCGATGCCGAGCGCCGGGCACAGCTCGCGGCCGATCGCCTCCACCGCGTCGAACAGGCGCGCGTCCTCGTCGCCCTGGCCGCAGGCGGCCATCCAGTTCGCCGACAGGCGGATGTCCGACAGCTTGGTGATGTGGGCAGCGGCGATATTCAGCACCGATTCGGCGACGGCCATGCGGCCGCTGGCGGCGGCGTCGAGCAGCGCGATGGTCGGGCGCTCGCCCATCGCCATCGCCTCTCCTGTCGTCGCCTCGAAACCGGTGGCGGTCACGGCGACATCGGCAACCGGCGTCTGCCAGGGGCCGACCATCTGGTCGCGCACCGTGAGGCCGCCGACGGTGCGATCGCCGATGGTGATCAGGAACTGCTTGGAGGCGACCGTCGGCAGCTTCAGCACGCGCTCGGCGGCGGATTTGATGAAGGCTTTCTGCGCGGCATCGCCGGCCGGCGGATAGGTCAGCGGCGCCACGACCGGACCGCGGCGCGTCGTCGAACGCTGCATCTTCGGCGGCTTGCCGAGCAGCACCGGCATCGGCATGTCGACCGTCAGGCTGCAGTCGAGTGTGTCCTCGACGATCAGCTGCTGCACGGCGGTTGCGGTGCCGACCACGGCGAACGGGCAGCGCTCGCGTTCGCACATCGCCTTGATCACGGCGACCGATTCCGGGGCGATCGCGAGCACATAGCGCTCCTGCGATTCGTTGCACCAGATTTCCATCGGGCTCAGGGCGCCGTCGGCGCTGATCACATCTCTGAGCTTGAAATGGCCGCCGCGATCGTCGGCGTGCACCAGTTCCGGCAAGGCGTTGGAAATGCCGCCGGCGCCGACGTCGTGGATCGACAGGATCGGGTTGGCCTCACCCAACGCCCAGCACTGGTCGACCACTTCCTGGCAGCGACGCTCCAGTTCCGGGTTGGCGCGCTGCACCGAGGCGAAGTCCAGTTCGGCGCTCGACGCCCCGGTGGCCATCGACGAAGCGGCACCGCCGCCCAGGCCGATCAGCATCGCCGGGCCGCCGAGCACGATGAGCGCAGCGCCCTCGACCACGGCGAGCTTTTCGACATGCTGGCCGCGGATGTTGCCGTAGCCGCCGGCGATCATGATCGGCTTGTGATAACCGCGCATGCTGCCGTCTGGCAGCAGTTGTTCGTAGGTACGGAAGTAGCCGTTGAGCACCGGGCGGCCGAATTCGTTGCTGTACGACGCGGCACCGATCGGGCCATCGAGCATGATCTGCAGGGCGCTGGCGATGCGCGCCGGCTTGCCGAGGTGCGCCGGCGACACGGTGCCCGGAACGGTGGGTGCGGGAGCCGGCGCTGCGGCCCCGACAGGGCCATCTTTCCACTTGAACGAGGCTTCTTCCGGGGATGCTTCCCAGGGCTGGACGAAGCCGGGAATCCGCAGGTTCGACACCGTGAAGCCGGACAGGCCGGCCTTCGGGCGTCCACCACGACCGGTCGCCGCTTCGTCGCGAATCTCGCCGCCGGAGCCGGTCGCAGCACCCGGCGCCGGCGAGATGCCGGTCGGATGGTTGTGAGTCTCGACCTTCATCAGGATGTGCACCGCTTCCGCATGCTCGCGCCACTGGCGATCGGCTTCCGGGAAGAAGCGCATCGCCTGATGGCCCTCGATCACCGAAGCGTTGTCCTTGTATGCGGACAGCACACCTTCGGGTGCAGCCTTGTAGGTCAGCTTGATCATGCCGAACAGCGAGTCCGGCTGGACGGCGCCATCGACGGTGAATTCGGCGTTGAAGATCTTGTGCCGGCAGTGCTCGCTGTTGACCTGGGCGAACATCATCAGCTCGGCGTCGGTCGGGTTCTTGCCGGCACCGGAGTAATGATTGATGAGGTAATCGATCTCGTCCGCCGACAGTGCCAGCCCCCAGTCGCGATTGGCATTGACCAGCGCTTTGCGGCCACCGGCGAGCACGTCGACCGTGCGCAGGCCGCGCCGCGCGCCGCTGGCGAACACATGCTGCAGGTCGGCGGCGGCGGTCAGCACCGATTCGGTCATCGGATCGTGCAGGTCGGCGAGTGCCGCGGCCGGAAGCGCCTTCACACCATCGAGCAGGTACAGACGACCGCGTTCGACGCGCTTGACGCCGGCCAGCCCGCAGACCTTGGCGATGTCGGTCGCCTTGCTCGCCCAGGGGCTGAGGGTGCCGATGCGCGGCACGACGTAGAGCATCGCGTCGGCAGTGGGGAGTGCGGCCGTGGTCGCATCGAGCAGCCGGCACAGCGCCGCTTCGTCAACTCCATCCGCATCGACCATGAAGAATTCCATAGCCTGCAGACCGGTGACGCCCGGCGCATGGGCGGCCAGGCTGGCGCGCAGGCGCTCGATGCGGAACGCGGACAGGGCGGTGCCACCGGACAGGATGTGCAGACTCATTTCGCTCTCAGTTGACGTGACGCCAGTCGAGACCGGCGTCCTGGTGGGCGCAGACCAGCCAGTCGGGCTGGGCGCCGAGCACTTCGGAAGCCGCGGCCAGCGCGTGTTCCGGGGTGTTGTTGGTTTCGGACAGATGGGTCAGCACCAGGTGCTGGAGCCGCGAGATATCGAGGCTGGCCAGCAGCTCGGCCGCCTGCGCGTTGCTCAGGTGGCCCTTGTTGCCGGCGACGCGCTGCTTCAGGAACGAGGGGTACGGCCCGTTCATCAGCATCGCGCGATCGTGGTTGAACTCCAGCAGCAGCGCGTCCAGCCCGCTCAGGGCCTCGCGCATGTACGGGGTGACGCTGCCGGCATCGGTCAGCACGCCGACTTTCCTGCCGCCATGGCCGAACACGTACTGGCAAGGCTCGCGGGCATCGTGCGGCACCGGGAACGGCATCACGTCGAGATCACCGATGGCCAGATGCCGGTGGGGCGTGAGCGTGCGCACCCACTCGTCGGGCGCGGCCTTCCAGGCCGCGCGAGTGCCGGCGGTCAACCAGACCGGCAACTGGTTGCGCCGCGCCAGCCGGGCGACGCCGCCGATGTGGTCGCCGTGCTCGTGGGTGACGACGATCGCGCTCAGGTCGGACGCCGCCAGCCCGAGCCGCGCCAGCCGCGCGTCGACCTCGACCAGCGGCAGACCGCAGTCGAGCAGCACGCGGGTATCGCCGGCCTCGACGACCAGGGCATTGCCGCGGCTGCCGCTACCGAGATAGGCGAAGCGCATCAAGCGGCTCCGACGGCGGGATCAGGGCTGATGGCCGCCACCGCCGGTGAACACCGGGAACGGCATCACCTTGCCGGATTCGCCGCCGGCGGTGATCCGCGCGGCCCCCGCCTTGTCGACCTGGTCGATGCGGACGATCGCATGCACCGGCACGAAGGTGCGGGTGACATTGGCGAACTCGGCCTTGAGCTTTTCCTCGGAGGGATCGACCAGGATCGAGGTCTTTTCGCCGAAGACGATCTTCTCGATCTCGACGAAGCCCATCATCGAGCCGTGGCTGACCGAGCGCGCATAGATCTCGTAGACGTTGCCCTGATTCAGGAAGGTGACTCGGTACAGGCGCTGGGTGCTCATGCTTGAGGCAGGACTCGCAGCCCGGAGCGATGGGGGGCCGGGACGGTCGCGATTTTCCCATACATCGCGGGCCGCGATCAGGCCGCGCCGAAATGCCACCCCTTTGCCGACTAGCGCACCAGCCGGAAGCAGTTGCGCAGTTCCTCGACGAACAGCTGCGGCTGCTCGAACGCTGCGAAGTGGCCGCCTTTCGGCACCTCGTTCCAGTAGATCAGCTTCGACATGCAGCGCTCGGCCCAGCTGCGCGGCGCGCGGTAAATCTCCTTGGCGAAGATGCTGCAGCCCACCGGCAGTGCCAGCGGCACGGCGATGAAGCCATCGTGGTAGCTCTCCCAGTACAGGCGGGCCGAGGACGCGGCGCTGTTGCTCAGCCAGTACAGCATGATGTTGTCGAGGATCTCGTCGGCGCCCAGCACGCTCAGCGGATCGCCATTGCAGTCCATCCACTTCCAGAATTTCTCGTAGATCCACATCGCCTGCCCGGACGGCGAATCGGCCAGCCCGTAGCCGACGGTCTGCGGCCGCGTCGCCTGCTGCTTCGAGTAGCCGCCGTCCCAGCGGTCGTACTCGCGCAGCGCGCCGAGCATCGCCGCTTCCTCGGCGCTGAAGCGACCGCCGAGATCGGCCGGCAACACCACCGGCAGGTTGACGTGGACCGCCGCCAGGCCGGCCGGATGCAGCTTGCCGAGCTGGGTGGTGACCAGTGCGCCCCAGTCGCCGCCCTGGGCGACGTAGTGCTCGTAGCCGAGCCGCTGCATCAGCTCGGCCCAGACACTGGCGATCTTTTCCACGCCCCAGCCGGCCGTGGTCGGCTTGCCGGAAAAGCCGAAGCCGGGCAGCGAGGGAATGACCAGATGGAAAGCATCCTCGGCGCGGCCGCCGTGGGCGGTCGGGTCGGTCAGCGGGCCGATCACCTTGAGGAACTCGATCACCGAGCCCGGCCAGCCGTGGCTCAGGATCATCGGCATCGCGCCCTCGTGTTTCGAGCGGATGTGCAGGAAGTGGATCGCGACACCATCGATCTCGGTCGTGAACTGGCCGAACGCATTCAGGCGCGCTTCGCAGCGCCGCCAGTCGTACCGGGTCAGCCAATGTTCGACCAGCACCTTGGCCTGCGCCAGCGGCACCCCCTGCGACCAGTCGCCAACCGGCTCCTGGTTCGGCCAGCGCGTCAGTTCCAGGCGGCGACGCAGGTCGACCAATTCCGATTCAGGGACGGACAACTGGAAGGGCTGGATGCTGGGGTTCACCAACGACACTCCGTGACACCGGCCGGAGGCAATGCGGACAGGGACTCGCAGCTCGGACCATTCACTCGCGCCGATAAACCTCGGCGCCGGCCGCCTTGAACTCGGCGGCCTTGTCAGCCATGCCCTGCACCAGCGCCTCATCGGCATCGAGTTTCTGCTGGGCGGCGTAGTCGCGGACGTCCTGGGTGATCTTCATCGAGCAGAAATGCGGACCGCACATCGAGCAGAAGTGGGCGAGCTTGGCACCCTCCTGCGGCAGGGTTTCGTCGTGGAATTCCTTGGCTTTTTCCGGATCGAGGCCGAGGTTGAACTGGTCTTCCCAGCGGAACTCGAAGCGCGCCTTGCTGAGCGCGTTGTCGCGCACCTGGGCGGCCGGATGGCCCTTGGCGAGATCGGCGGCGTGGGCGGCGATCTTGTAGGTGACGATGCCGACGCGGACGTCGTTCTTGTCCGGCAGGCCCAGATGCTCCTTGGGCGTGACGTAGCAGAGCATCGCGGTGCCGAACCAGCCGATCATCGCCGCGCCGATGCCGGAGGTGATGTGGTCGTAACCCGGCGCGATGTCGGTGGTCAGCGGCCCCAGCGTGTAGAACGGCGCTTCGTCGCAGTCCTTCAGCTGCTTCTCCATGTTCTCCTTGATCAGGTGCATCGGCACATGGCCGGGGCCTTCGATCATCACCTGCACGTCGTGCTTCCAGGCGATCTGGGTCAGCTCGCCGAGCGTTTCCAGCTCGCCGAACTGGGCGGCGTCATTGGCGTCGGCGATCGAGCCCGGACGCAGGCCGTCGCCGAGGCTGAACGACACGTCGTAGGCCTTCATGATTTCGCAGATGTCTTCGAAATGCGTGTACAGGAAGTTTTCCTGGTGATGCGCAAGACACCACTTGGCGAGGATCGAGCCGCCTCTGGACACGATGCCGGTGACCCGCTCGGCGGTCAGCGGGATGTACTTCAGGCGCACGCCGGCGTGGATCGTGAAGTAGTCCACGCCCTGCTCGGCCTGCTCGATCAAGGTGTCGCGAAAGATTTCCCAGGTCAGGTCCTCGGCCTTGCCGTTGACCTTTTCCAGCGCCTGATAGATCGGCACTGTTCCAATAGGTACGGGCGAATTGCGGATGATCCACTCGCGGGTTTCGTGGATGTTCTTGCCGGTGGAGAGATCCATCACCGTGTCGCCGCCCCAGCGGGTGCTCCAGACCATCTTCTCGACTTCCTCGGCGATCGACGAGGTGACCGCCGAGTTGCCGATGTTGGCGTTGATCTTCACCAGGAAGTTGCGGCCGATGATCATCGGCTCCAGTTCCGGGTGGTTGATGTTGGCCGGGATGATCGCGCGGCCGCGGGCGATCTCGTTGCGGACGAATTCCGGCGTGATCGCTTCCGGGATGCTGGCGCCGAAGCTCTGGCCGGCGTGGCGCTTGAGATAGCCCGCCGCCTTGTAGCTGTCGTGCAGTTCCTGGATGCGGATGTTCTCGCGGATCGCGACGAACTCCATCTCCGGCGTGATGATGCCTTGACGCGCGTAGTGCATCTGGCTGACGTTGGCGCCCTTCTTCGCGCGCAGCGGCTTGCGGATATGGCTGAAGCGCAGCGACGCGGTCTTGTCGTCGGCGGCGCGGATGCGGCCGAAGATCGAGGTCGGACCTTTCAGCTCCTCGGTGTCCTCGCGCTCGGCGATCCAGTTGGCGCGCAGCGGCGCCAGACCCTTGAGCAGGTCGATCTGCACGTCCGGATCGGTATACGGGCCGGCGGTGTCGTAGACGGTAAGCGGCGGATTGGCGACTTCGCCGCCGTCGCCTTCCTTGGCATTGTGCAACCGGGTCGGCGTCTGAGAGATTTCCCGCATCGGCACCCGGATATCCGGGCGCGTGCCTTCGACATAAACCTTGCGGCTGCGCGCAAACGGCTCGCGAACCTCGGCGCTCAGCTGGTCGGCCCGGGTCTGGGTCAGCGCATCGGCAACGGATTTGGGGACGGCGCTCATAGTCTTCCTCGGTCAATCAACGGGAAGACGCGGCAGCGCGCGCGAACGCGCGGCGGGCCGCAAGCCTTCCCTACGCCGGGCGATACATCGCCGCGGCCAGGTTCCAAGGGTTTGTTCTCAGCCCGCCGCCCGGATCGTCGATCCCCGCGGCCGGCACCCCCGGCTTGGTGGCGCGACGATAGGCCAGCGGTGCAGTGCCCGCAAGTGCCGGCCCGGACTGATACCTCGGAGAAGGGATCAGTCTGCCGAATCGGGCAACCCTGGGATCCGGCCTAGTAGCGCCGCAGGATTTCAGCACGGCGCTCGTCGAGCAATGTCGTACGGCCGTCGCGGTAAAACAGATTGTGCGATTCGAACGGAATCATCCGGCCGTCCGGCTGCACGATATGGATGCAGGATTTCTTCAGCGCACGGATGTCCATCGACACCGCATCCATGAACTGCACGATCAGCACGCGAAACACGTTGCGGTAGCCGAGCGTCGTCGGTGCCTCGATTCTCGGCAGGCAGCACATCAGCTCAGACAGGCAGCCGGCCTGGGACTCGGGCGAGTGATTGGTCGAGAACAGCCTGAACATGGCTTCGCGCATGGCCGGGTCGCGCTCGAAGACGATGGTGCTGGTCTCGCCCTTGACCAGGGTTTCCGGCGGCACGAAACGTGTCAGCGGCACGACCTCGCCGCCATCGAGCTTCAAGGCGTAGGCCATCGCGAGCGTGTCCGGATTGCAGGGCACGGGCACCACGTCCGCCAGGGTGAACAAGCCGCTCTGCTCGGCAATGCGGCGGCGGATTTCGCTGACCGTCAGCCGGTTGGCCTTGGCGTCGTAGTCCTGCACGCGGCCGGCATCCTGGATCGGCTGCAGGGTGACGCCGCGCACGCAGGGCTGCTGCAGCGCGTAGTCGATGAGGCTGCCGATCTCGTCGTCGTTGACCCCTTTCTTCAGCGTGACCACCAGCGTGGTCGAGACATCGAATTCGTTGAGATTGGCAATCGCCTGCTCGCGGATACGGCGCAGGTCGGCTCCACGCAGCTGCTTGTGTGCTTCGAGCTTGAAGGAGTCGAACTGCAGGTAGACCTCGAAGCCCGGCTGATAGGTCGTAAGGCGCTCGACGAAGGCGCGGTCCTGGGCGATACGGATGCCGTTGGTGTTCAGCATCAGATGCTTGATCGGCCTGGCCTTCGCGGCGTCGAGCACGGCGAAGAACTCGGGGTGCAGCGTCGGCTCGCCGCCGGAAATCTGCACCACGTCCGGCTCGCCCTCGTTGGCGACGATGGCATCGAGCATGGTCTCGATCATGGCCAGCGGACGATGCGTGAGACGCGCAGGTCCGGACTCCGCATAGCAGACCGGGCAGCTCAGATTGCAGTGATCGGTGATCTCGAGCACGGTCAGGCAGGCGTGCTGCATGTGATCCGGGCACAGCCCGCAGTCGTAGGGACAGCCGTGGGTCATCGCGGTATTGAAGCGCGCCGGCAACTCCGGAGGCTTGATGAACACTTCGCGGCAGCTGCGGTAATACGCCTCGTCATCGGCGATCAGCACCCGCTCCATACCATGCGCCGGACACCACTTGTCCATGTAGACACTGCCGGCCTTGAACAGGATCTTGGCTTCGATCACGCGCAGGCAGCGGGTGCAGAGCGCGGAGGTGGTGTCGTAGAACAGGTAGGGGCGGACCTTGCGCGACATCTTCAGTGCATGTTCCCGAGATCCAGGCTGCTCAGGATCAGCACGCAGAGGCCGGCGCCGACTACCAGCAGCGCCAGCAGCGCGAGGAAGAAGATCTTGAACCATCGCGCGACGCTGCCATTGGCCTTGACGGTCGCGATGACGGCGGCCGCGAACAGCACCAGCATTGGAATGATCAGCAGGAATTCCACGACGATCCCCTCCCAGGCCGCTGGCGCCACTGGCGCAACGCCAACGGCGCGTAGAACATCAGCGTGACGAGACAAAGCATCTGGATGCCACTGAGGCCGCCCGGGAACGCGTGCGGCACCGGCTTCAGAAAGTCTATCGAAAACCTCCAGGCCAGATAGCTGGACAGCAGCAGCTTGAACAGCAGGCCGGGACGGTCGGCAAACTGCGGCTGCAGGCGGCGCAGCAACGCCCACATCAGCGCACAGAACAGGATTTCGTAGAGCTGCACCGGGTGGCGACGGATGCCGTCACCCAGATCGAGCCCCCAGGGCAGCGCCGTGCCAATGCCATAGGTGCCGTCCTGCAAGCCGGCGATCGAGCAACCGATGCGGCCGATCATCAGCCCGAGCAGGATCGGAAACACGAAGCGGTCGCCGGTGGACCGTGTGATGCCGGCCAGCTTCTTCGCGATTTCGACCCCGATCAGCCCGCCGATCAGTCCCCCGACCATCGATTGCCCACCGGACAAAACGGTCAGCGGCTCTCGCCAATGCCGCAGGAAGGCATCCGGAACCTGAAGCCAGAAGGCAGCCTTGTTGCCGAGCGCCGCACCGGCAAGGCAGCCGACGACGACGGCATAGTTGCCCGATGCAAGCGGGCCGGCCTCGCCAGCCTTCCGCTGCAGGTGCAGGTAGTAGCGCGCCCCGATCATCAGTGCGGCGATCTCGAACAGCTGATGCCAGAGCAGCAGCGGAATCGCCATGCGGCCTCAGTCCTCGGTGAACACGACCGGAGGCCGGACCAGCGCGAACTTCGGCCGGTTCACGGAACTGCCTGCCGCGAGGCGAACCACAGGCCGACGAAAACCCTCGGATCGCAACGCTTGCCGGCCGCCATCTGGGCCATCAGCCATTCGCTGGCACCTTCCAGCGGCACCAGATGGACGCTGATGTTCTCGCCGTCGACACCGCCGCCGGCATGGACCCGGACCAGCTGGCTCGCAAAGTAGAAATGCAGCAGCTCGGAGGACATGCCGGGCGCGGTCGGACCGGTCATCAGATGCTCGATGCGGCCGGCGCGAAAGCCGGTTTCCTCTTCGAGTTCACGCAGCGCGGCGGCTTCGAACGCCTCGTCGGCATGGGCGGCCTCGTCGCCGATGATGCCGGCCGGCAGTTCCAGGCAGGGCGCCTGCAGCGGCACGCGGTACTGTTCGACGATCACCAGCTCGCGTGCCGGCGTCACCGCGATGATGAAGGCGGCGCCCTTGGCATTGGTACGGGCCACGTATTCCCAGCTGCCGTCGCGGAGCAGGCGCAGGAAGCGGCCTTCATGAAGGGTTTCGATCATGGGTCAGTCCTGTCGTCGAGGGCTCAACGCCGGTAACCGCTGACGAAGCGCCAGATCAGCCCGGTGGCCGAAATGTCCTCGGAGGTCGCACCGAAGATCGTCGCCTCGCCGCCCGGCCAGGCGTGACCGCCGCCGATGATCGTGTACAGCTGCAACCGGGTGCCCCCGATGCAGTTGGTTCGCTCCTTGGACTCGACCGAGGTGCCGTCGTTTGCGCGATCCGGGATCTGCGTCGTCACCGTGTCGCCGACGCATTGCTGCTGCTGAGCCCAGAACTCGATCGTGTCGGCCGCCGAGCGCAGGCCATTCTCGAACTGTCCGAGCACGCCGGTGTAGGGCACGATGAGGTCGTTGGTGCCGAGGAAATAGATCTTGGCGCGCTGCTTCACCGGGAAGCAGGCCTTGGCCTGGGTGCCGCGCACGGCGGCAGAGTCGATGCCGAAGGCGGCGATCTTGTCCGACAGCTCGCAGACCAGACGCTGGGTCATGAAGCCGCCGGCGGAGAAACCGGCCGCGTAGAAGCGCGCAGCGTCGACGCCGCCGTCGGCGACCAGCTGGTCGATCAGCGCCGAGATGAACGGCACGTCGTCGTTGCGCACATTGCTGGGATCATCCTGCCAGCCGCTGGACAGCGCTTCCGGCATCACCGCCCAGAAACCCTGGGTCAGCACGTAGTCGGCGACCTTGGTCAGATTGGCCATCGTCTCCGGCGAGGTCAGCGCGGGATGCAGCAGCAGCAGCACGGCGGCGTTGCCGGAGGACTCGGTCGGACGCAGCACCACGTAGCGGCGCTCGTGGCCGTCGACGGTGATGGTCATCGAGGTCGCCGTGGTGCCGGTGGCCACCCGAATCAGACCGACGCCGTCGCTGACCAGGCTGTGCTCGATCGGTGCGTCGGTGGTCTGGTAGCCGCTGACCGGGTCGATGCTGGCGGTGCCGCCGCTGGGTGGTGGCGAGCTGCCGTCGCCATCGGGGGCGCTGCTGCCGCCGCAGGCCGACAGGCCTGCCGCCAGAACAATCGCGACGCACACCGATTGAAAAGATCTCACAACAACTCCCTGGTTGGACGGACGGCGGCAGGCAGTCACTGCCGCGACCGTCCAAGTAGGGTCAGGGCAGCATCTGGCTGATGAAGGATTGGCAGGCCGTATTGTCCATGTATCTCGGCACGGCGTACGTCCAGTGCGCCTCGCGGAGCGCCTTTTCGGTGATCGCGGGAATGTCCGAGGCCTTCAGCTTCTCGACCTGGGTCGGGATGCCGAAGTCGGCGTTCAGCTTGCGCACGTGAGCGATGAAGGCGTCGGCCAGCTGCGCTTCGCTTTCACCACCCTTCTTCAGGCCGCTGACTTCGGCCAGCTTCGCGAGGCGCGGCGTGCATTCCGGCTTCGAGAAGTCCAGCACTCGCGGCAGCACCACGGCGTTCGCGAGGCCGTGGGGCATGTGGTAGTAGGCACCGAAGTTGTGGGCGATGGCGTGCACGTAGCCGACGCCGGCAGTGGTGAACGCCACACCCGCCTTGAACGAGGCCACCGCCATGTTCTGGCGCGCCTCGATGTTGCCGCCGTCGGTCACCGCGGTCGGCAGGTTCTGCATGATCAGCCGCGTCGCGTCGAGCGCTTCGGCGTCGGTCATCGGCGTGTGGTTGCGCGAGATGTAGGCCTCCACCGCGTGGGTCAGCGCGTCCATGCCGGTCGCCGAGGTGATGTGCGCCGGCAGGCCGGTCATCAGCGCGCCGTCGAGCGCGGCGCCGATCGGCACCAGCTTCGGATCCATGATCGCGAACTTGCGGGTGGTGGACGGATCGGAGACGACGGCGGCGATCGTCACTTCCGAGCCGGTGCCGGCGGTGGTCGGCACCGCGTACAGTGGCATCGGCTTGAACAACACCCGCATCAGGCCAGCCATGTGGACGATCTTGTGCGGGTTGCGGGCACGTGCGGCGATCACCTTGGCGGCGTCGATCGAGGAACCGCCGCCGATCGCCAGGATCGCCGTGCAGCCTTCCTTCTTCAGCATCGCCAGGCCGGTTTCGATCTGCTCGATAGTCGGGTTCGGCAGCACGCCGTCGTAGACGACGTAGTGGACGCCGAGCTCGGTGAGCCGTGCCTGCATCGCGTTCAGAAGGCCGATCTTGACCAGCATGCCGTCGGTGACGATCAGCAGGTTCTTGACGCCGGTGCGGGTGGCGATGTGATCGCAGAGCTGCAACGAGGAGCCGGGGCCACTGAACAGCTCCGGGGTGCGAAAGGTCAACAGCTTGGTCGACCATTTCAGGATGAACTGGAACAGCTTGAAGACAAAAACCTGAATCGAGAAAGGAATCACGCGACTTCTCCAGATGCCGTAAGCAGGGCGGCGCGCGAAAGGTGACACGTCGACCATGCCAACGGCCACAGGATCAGGAAAACAATTTTCCTTACTGCCGCGGCCCGCTCCCCCGGGGAAACACGCGGCCGGCAGGCTTGGTGTTCACCGTAGCGTTATCTGACCGCCATGGCGGCGACACCTGCGCCGCCGACGATGCCGCCTCCCAGTCCTCTCGGAGCGTGATCACATGGCCATGAAAATCGACACTGGAATCCGGCTGGCAACCTTCGCCGCCGCAATGCTCGGCGCCCAGGCGGCCGCCGCAACCCTGGAAGGACGCGCGGTGCTGCCCGCCCTCACCTTCTCCGCCGGACCGACCTCGGGCCAGTACATCGGCACGGCGCCGATCAACGGCATCACCCCGCCGTTCCTGAACAGCCAGCCGGTGCAGGGTTTCTCCGCGGTGCTCCGGAATGCCGACGGCAGCTTCAACGTGATGCCGGACAACGGCTACGGCAGCCTGCAGACCTCGGCGGACTTCAATCTGCGCGTCTACACCGTGCGCGCCAACCTCGAAACCGCCAAGGGCGGCGCCGGCAGCATCGACGTGCTCGGCAACATCGAACTGCGCGATCCCGATCGCCGCATTCCGTTCGCGATCGTCAACCACTTCTCCGAAGCCCGCGTGCTGACCGGTGCCGATTTCGACATCGAATCGATGCAGCGTGCGCCGGATGGCTCGCTGTGGTTCGGCGACGAATTCGGCCCGTTCCTGCTGCACACCGACGCGACCGGCAAGGTGCTCGAAGCGCCGATCGCGCTGCCGGATTTCGACAATCCGGGCCGTGAAGTCCGCGCGCCGCAGAATCCCTACAACGAGGAAACCGCCGCCGTCCGCATCATGAATGCGGTACGCGCCAACGCCTTCGCGCACGGCGGCAGCAAGACGCCGGTGTTCTCGCCGTACTTCCCGGAACTGAAGTTCCCGGGCTCCGATCCGAACGCCGGCTATGCGCGTGGCAGCAACTCGCCGGCCGATCTGGCGCCGGCGGCCAGCGACATCCACGACATCGCCCTGCTGCGCGCCGCCGGCTTCCCGGTGGTGCCGTACACGGTCAACGACAAGGCGACGATGCTGTCGCTGATGGCCAAGAACGTCAGCGGCCTGATCTCCGATCGCCCGGATCTGCTGCTCGAAGCGGTGCGCGAGTTCGACGCCAACGGCGACGGCACGCCGGGCGACTACCTCGGTGCCGACGGCCTGCCGGACGGAACCAAGTTCGACGCCCAGGGCCATCGCGGCGGTCGCAACCTTCGCCCGGAAAACACGCTGCCGGCGATGGAAGTCGCGCTCGACAATCTGATGACGACCTTGGAGACCGATACCGGCGTCAGTCTCGACAAGGTCGCCGTGCTGTTTCACGACCCCTACATCGAAGCCGGCAAGTGCCGCCGCGCCGACGGTGCGCCGTACACCACCGCCAACGAAGTGCTGATCCGCTCCTTGAGCGTCGCTGACATCCAGTCGCAATTCATCTGCGACAAAGTCTTCCGCGGCCCGACCCAGCAGAACGATCGCGCGCTGTCGCCGGTGGCCACGGCCTTCGCCGCCAGCCGCCGTCTGCTCGATCCGTACATCGTGCCGACCGTCGACCAGCTCTATGACTTCGTCGACTTCTACGCGCAGTACTACAGCGTCGGCCCCGGCCGTTTCCTGACTGGCGCGGCGCAGAAAGTGGCGACCGCGCGCAAGGCCCGCTTCAACATCGAGACCAAGCTCAACCCGCGCTCGGATCGTGATGCGCTCGGCAAGGTCTACAAGGACCGCACCTTCGCGCCGGAAGTGATGGCCCGCTCGCTGGCCGAGGTGGTGGTCCGTCGCCGGATGCAGGCGCGCACCGACATCCAGAGCTTCGACTTCCGCACCCTGCTGCTGGTGCAGGAGGCGGTGCCGGAGATCCGCACGGTGTTCCTGTTCGGCGATTTCCCGGTGATCACCGATCAGACCCGCCTCGGCGATTCCGATGACGGCACCAACCTGCAGCCGGAAGCGAACAGCAGCACCTCGCCGTGGCTGGCCGGCCTGTACTGGCCGTATCGCTCGACCGTCGCCACCGCACCATTCCGCGCGGCCGGCAGCGGCGGCTTCGAAGGCATGGCGATCAACACGGCGGGCACTGCGCTGTACCCGATGCTGGAACGGCCGCTGGTCGGTGCCGATCAGCGTCGCCTGCAGATCAGCGAGTTCAACCTCGCCGCGAAGCGCTACACCGGCCGGCGCAACTACTATCCGCTCGACGCCCGCGGTACCAACATCGGCGACTTCGTGCTGTTCAACTCGCAGGGCGAAGGCCTGGTCATCGAACGCGACGGCAGCCAGGGCAACACCGCCGGTTACAAGGCGATCAACCGCATCCGCCTGAGCAATGTCGACGGCGCCGACGTGAGCAAGTCGCCGCTGGTCGATCTGCAGAACATTGCCGATCCGGCTGGCATCTCGCTGCCGGGCCAGCCGGGCGATGTCGGCCTCGGCAATCCGTTCTCGTTCCCGTTCACCACCATCGAAGACGTGGTGGTGATCGACCAGAACCGGATCGGCGTGATCAACGACAACAACTTTCCGTTCAGCGTCGGCCGCCATGTCGGCAGCAGCCAGGCGGACGATTCGGAATTCATCCTGCTCAGGCTCGATCAGCCGCTGAATCTGCGTTGACGCTGGATCCGTGCTGATCGGCCGCTGGCGGTTCGGGAGGAAAGGCGGTCGCGACCCGTGAAGCAGAGGGAGAAGGAAGCCGGCCGCAGGGCCGGCTTCCTTTTGGGCGGCGCCCGATCATTGGCCAACTTCAGGGGCGCCAGCCGAGTGGCTTCTCGCCCGGGCACTGACGACCCAGCAGGCCGCGTCGAAGCGGACTTCCGCTCCGCGTACATAGGGATCGAAGGCGGCACGAACCGTATCGATGATCTGCGCGCGCAGCGACGCGTCCAGCGCTTGCAGCGCTTGGCCGACCGGGCCGAGCCGGCTCAGATACCTGATCAGCTCACTCTCAGGCAGGCTGCAGACGACATCGACCGGCTGGATAGCGATCTCTGCCCAGCCGCTCTCCTCAAGAATGCCCCGGACCCGGCGCTGATCGGCAAAAGCGAACTGCCCCGGCGCATCGGGGTCGCGGATGGGCAGATCCGGAAGCAGCGGTGCTGCGGCACGTTCGGCGGTGGTCATGAACGGATTTTCCGCAGGACTCCGCCAGACGATGAAGCGTAGTTCGGCGTCATCCCTGGCGGCACGCCGCAGGTTGGCGAATGCCCGTACGGAGTCCGTGAAGAACATCACGCCGAAGCGGGAAATAATCGCGTCGAAGCTCGCCGCTTCGAAGATCCGGGTCTGCGCGTCGGCGCGCATGAAGCGCGCGGGCAGGCCATGCCGCGCCGCGCGGGCCTGGGCCGCGGCGATCATCGGAGCCGAGATGTCGACGCCGAGGCAGTGGCCGCTCGCGCCCAGCAGGCCTGCGACAGCGAGCGTGGTGCTGCCGGTGCCACAGCCGACATCGAGCACCCGGTGTCCCGGCTCTGCGGCGACGGTCCGGACCAGCAGGTCTTCGAACGGCTTGAACATCCGGTCGAGCAGATCCTGGGTCTCGACCCAGGCGCACCCGGCGACGCTGTTCCAAAGCTTCGACTGCTCGTTATCGGTCTGGCTTGCGGCATCCATCAGGGGCTCCGGTTGCTTGTCTTGAAGAAGTGGTCGCAGCACTATGCAACTTCAAGTCGACTTGAGGTCAAGAGCATGCGCGAGCTCGATATCGCAGCGGTCGCGCAACAGTCCGGCATTCCTGCATCGACGCTGCGCTACTACGAGGAGAAGGGCCTGATCGCTTCGATCGGCCGACGCGGCCTGCGCCGCGTCTTCGATTCCGGCGTGCTCGATCGGCTGGGACTGATCACCCTCGGGAGGACCGCCGGCTTCTCGCTCGAAGAAGTGGCGTCGATGTTCGCACCGGACGGCCAGCCGCGGATCGACCGGCAGATGCTCGCCGCCAAGGCCGAGGCGCTGGACAGGACGATCAGGAAAATGACTGCCCTGCGCGATGGCCTGCGGCATGCCGCTGCCTGTCCGGCACCGAGCCACATGGAATGCCCGCGCTTCCGCAGCATTCTCGGAGCCGCAGTATCCGGCGCCATCCGGGCACCACGGAAAAAGGCCCCGCAAGCGCCGCAGGACTAGCGGCCGGGCACGCCATCAACTCCCGAGCGATCCGGACCAAGGCTCGGCGCGCCAGCTCGACGCAGGCCGGAGTCGCGAGGCCATCACTCAGATTCCGGTCAGCCCGCCACTGCACATCAGGGTCTGGCCGCTGACGTAGTCGGACTCGGCGATGCACATCAGGTAGACCGCGCCCGCGGCCTCGTCCGGCGTGCCGCCGCGGCCGAGCGGGATGCTGCGCTCCATTTTCGCCATCAGATCCGGATTGATGCCGACCTTGATCTCCCGGCCCTCGATGTTCGCCGTGGCCTCTCCAGCCACGCTGCTGGTCAGCCGGGTCTTGATGAAGCCGTAGGCGACACAGTTGACGGTGACGTTCATCCGCCCCCACTCCTTGGCCAGGGTCTGGGTCATGCCGACGATGCCGGCCTTGGCCGCCGAGTAGTTCGTCTGACCGGCATTGCCGAATAGCCCTGCGACCGAGGAGATGTTCACCACCTTGCGGACCACGCGCTCGCCGCGTTCGGCCTCTGCCTTGCTCAGCGCGCGGATCACCGGCTGGGCCGCGCGCAGGATGCGGAACGGCGCGGTCAGGTGGCAGTCGAGCATCGCGTACCACTGCTCGTCCGTCATCTTCTGGATCACGTTGTCCCAGGTGTAGCCGGCGTTGTTGACGATGATGTCGAGCCCCTTGTACTCGCTGACCGCGGTGCCGATCAGACGCTCGGCGAAGTCCGGTGCGGTGACGCTGCCGATGCAGGCAACGGCCTCGCCGCCAAGCGCGTGGATGGCCTGCACGGTGTCGTTGGCGGGTGCGGCATCGAGGTCGTTGACGACGATGCGCGCGCCTTCGCTGGCGAGCTTCAGGGCGATGGAACGACCGATGCCGCGGCCGGAACCGGTGATGAGAGCAATCTTGCCTTCGAGCTTTCGAGTCATTCTTGAAATTATCCGGATTGGTTCAGCGCAGGGCGACGAACGCGTCGCCGATGATCTTGGTCTGGCCGTACTGATTGGCGCTTTCCACTTCGATGCGCACGCAGCGTTCGCCATCGAGTTCCAGCTTCTCGACGACGCGGCCGCTGCAGCGCATGGCGTTGCCGAGATGGGTGATGCCCTGGAAGCGGACATCGAAGCGGCGCAACTGGCTCTGCGGCGCCCAGCCGGTCAGCAGGCGGCCGACCCAGGCCATGCCGAGCATCCCTTGCGCGAACACGTCGGGCAGGCCGGCGCGGCGGGCGACATCGAGGTCGATGTGGATCGCGTTGTGGTCACCGGAAGCACCGGCGAACAGCGCCAGGGTCTTGCGGTCCACCGGCGGTAGTTGCAGCGTCGGCAAGCGGTCGCCGACGGCGACGCTGTCGAAACCCGGGGTTTCCATGGCGATGCTCCTCAGTGGCGGCAGACGAACACGGTGCGCAGTTCGGCCACCAGTTCGTCGTGTTGATTGGTCGCGCGCGAAGTCTTGACCACGAACTCCAGCGCGCCGCCCTTCTTGTCGTAGATGTCGGTCAGCGTCGAGCGCAGCGTCACCGTGTCGCCGACGCAGGCGGCACGGTGATAGATGAAGCTCTGCTCGCCATGCAGCAGCTTGGCGAGCGGGATCTGCAGATCGTCAAGCAGCCGGAAGGCCACGCCGGAATCCAGTTCGGCGGCGAACAGGAAGGTCGGCGGCGCGGGAATATCCGCGTAACCCGCGGCCCGCGCCGCCTCGCGATCGGTGTAGACCGGGTCGGTCTCGCCGATCGCCCTGGCGAAGAACTGCAGACGCGTGCGCTCGATCGGCAACACCGACGGCGGCAGCGTATGGCCGATCCATTTCCTGTCGATCATGGCGGTCTCCTAGATGCGCTCGTACAGGGTGACGACGCAGGCGCCGCCGAGGCCCAGGTTGTGCTGCAGCGCCAGCCGCGCGTTCGCTACCTGCCGCTTCTCCGCGGTGCCGCGCAGTTGCTGGACCAGTTCGGTGCACTGGGCGAGGCCGGTGGCGCCGAGCGGATGGCCCTTGCTGAGCAGGCCGCCGGACGGATTGGTGACCACCTTGCCGCCATAGGTGTTGTCGCCATCGACGACGAATTTCTCGGCACCGCCGACCGGGCACAGGCCCAGCGCTTCGTAGCTGATCAGCTCGTTGTGGGCGAAGCAGTCGTGCAGTTCGACGACATCGACATCGGCCGGGCCGATGCCCGCGGACTCGTAGACCTGAAGTGCAGCGGTCTGCGCCATCGTGAAGCCGACCACTTCGCGCATGTCGCCGGCACCGAAGGTGCGCTGGCCATCGGTGGTCATCGCCTGCGCCTTGATCCGCACCCGGCGGTCGAGGCCATGCCGCTTCGCGAACTCGTCCGAACAGATGATCGCGGCAGCCGCACCGCAGGTCGGCGGGCAGGCCATCAGCCGGGTCATCACGCCCGGCCACATCACCGGCGCGTTCATCACCTCGTCCTCGCTGACCACGGTGCGGAACAGCGCCAGCGGGTTGTTGGCGGCATGGCGGCTGGCCTTGGCGCGGATCTTCGCGAAGGTCGACATGCTCGTGCCGTACTGCTTCATGTGGGCCAGCCCGGCGCCGCCGAAGTAGCGCAGCGCCAGCGGAATCTCGGCATGGCCGACCAGTTCGGCGGTCGCTTCGTCGAAGCGATCGAAGGGGCTGGGCCGATCCTTGTAGACCGAGCCGAGCGCACCCGGACTCATGTGCTCGAAGCCCAGCGCCAGCACGCAGTCGGCCGAGCCGCTGGCCACCGCCTGACGAGCGAGGTAGAGCGCGGTCGAGCCGGTCGAGCAGTTGTTGTTGACGTTGACGATCGGGATGCCGGTCATGCCGACTTCATAGACGGCACGCTGGCCGGCGGTGGAATCACCGTAGACGTAGCCGACGTAAGCCTGCTGCAGCAGCTCGTAGCCGATACCGGCATCGGCAAGTGCCGCGCGCGTGGCCTTGGCGGCCATCTGTGGATAGGGCTCGTTGGCACCCGGCTTGGTGAACGGAATCATGCCGACGCCGGCGACAAGGACATCACGACTCATGACGAACTCCTGTTGAGGAAAGTGCTTGGGGAAATGGGAAGACTCAGGCCACGCCGCGCATGCGGCCCTGCCAGTACGGATCGCGCAGCGAGGTCTTCAGCACCTTGCCGGCGCCGGACAGCGGCAGTGCGTCGATGAAGGCGATGCTGCGCGGGCACTTGTAGCCGGCGATCAAGGTCTTGCAGTGGGCGATCAACGCCTCCGGCCCGGCGGCAAGACCGGGCTTCAGCACCACGACGGCATGGACCGATTCACCCCACTGGGCGCTGGGTATGCCGATCACCGCGCAGGCCTGCACGGCCAGATGCTGGGCGAGCGCGTTCTCGACTTCGCCGGAGTACACGTTCTCGCCGCCGCTAATGATCATGTCCTTCAAGCGATCGACGACGAAGATGAAGCCGTCCTCGTCCATCCAGGCACCGTCGCCGGTGTGCATCCAGCCATGGCGCACCGCCTGCGCGGTCTGCTCGGGCTTGTTCCAGTAGCCCTGCATGACGTTGGGCCCGCGTACCGCGACTTCGCCGACCGTGCCACGCGGCACTTCAATACCTTCTGAATCGACGATACGCACCTCGGTGCAGAAGCCGGCACGGCCGGCCGAGCGCAGCTTGCCGTGCTTGCGGCCTTCGGCGGTGTGGAAGTAGGCCGGATTGATCGTGGCCAGCGGCGACAGCTCGGTCATGCCATAGGCCTGCACGAAACCGACACCGGGCAGTGCGGCCATCGCCCGATCGAGCACCGCTTCTGAGATCGGCGAAGCGCCGTAGATGATTGCCTGCAACGCGGACAGATCGCGCGGCTGCCGCATCGCCGGGTGATCGACCAGCATCTGGATCATCGTCGGCACCAGCAGGGTGTGGCTGACGCGCTCGCGCTCGATGGCATCGATCATCGCCACCGGGTTGAACGCAGGCAGCGCCACGTGGGTGTTGCCCTCGATCCAGTGCGCGGCCGCCATGCCCATGTCGGCGAGATGGAACATCGGCGCCGCATGCAGGTAGACGCCATCCGGCATGGCGATGCCGGCGGCGCGCAGGGCCAGCGCGGAACTGCACAGGTTGGTGTGGCTGAGCATCACGCCCTTGGGAAAGCCGGTGGTGCCGCCGGTGTAGAAGATGCCGGCCAGGTCCTCGCCGCGGCGCAGCGCATCCGCCACCGGCTCGGCCGCGGCGATCAGCGCCTCGTAGGCGTGCATGCCGGCCGGCGCCTCGCCATCGCCGCAGTAGACGAGCTCCCTCAGGCTGCTCGACTGGCTCCGCACGGTCGACGCCAGCGTGCAGAAGGCGTCGTCGACCAGCAGGATGGTCGAGCCCGAGTCATCGAGCGAGTACAGGATTTCCGCGGCCGACCAGCGCGTGTTGCAGGGATTCAGCACTCCGCCTCCCCAGGGCACGGCCATCTGGTATTCGAGGTAGCGGTCGGAATTGAGCGCCAGCATCGCGACGCGATCGCCTGTCCGCATGCCCAGCGCCTGCAGCGCCGCAGCCAGCCGCGCGACGCGATCGGACAGCTGGCGGAAGCTGTGCCGGCGCTCGCCGAAGATCGCCGCGATACGGTCCGGATGCCACTGCGTGGCTCGATGCAGCGCCTGGGTCAGGTACATGTGGCGTCCTCGTTCCGTCATTGGTTGCACAGGTCGCGGCTGCGGCCATGATAGAAATTGGCGCCTGTCGACACGACGGCACATCGCATCACTCGAATGGCAAAAGACCGCAATCCATGACCCGCGCGCGCGCGCAGCCCAAGCCGCCGGTGACGGTGCCGATCGCCTTCGTCAACGGCATGCTGTCCGGAGTGGTGGCGCGCGGCGAGGACATCGGCGCCTTCCTGCAGGACGCCCGGATCGGTCCCGAGCTGCTGCAGCAGCTCGGCGCGCGGGTGACCGCCGGGCAGTACGTCCTGCTGTTCCGCTCGCTCATCGAGCGTCGCGATGACGACATGCTGGGCTTCCTGTCGCGGCCCCTGCGGCGCGGCAGCGTGGCGCTGATCACGCGCGCGGCGGTCAGTGCGCGCACCCTCGAATCGGCGATGAGCCGCGCCGCGCACACCTTCGGGCTGCTGCAGGATGACCTGATGCTGGAGCCGGTCCGCGATGCCGGCCAGGCGGGCTGGGCACTCCGCTTCCGCGACCCGCTGGCAAGACAGCCCGCGTTCCTGCACGAACTGCTGCTCCGTTTCTTCTGGCGGCTACTCGCCTGGCTTGCCGGCGGGCGGCTGCCGGCGGTCCGCGTCGATTTTGCGTTCCCGCCCCCGTCCTATGCCGGCAGCTACGGTCCGATATTCCCCGCGCCGCTGCTGTTCGAAAGACCGCAGTCGGCATTCTGGATCGATCCGGCGCGGCTGGCGGATGCCGTGCGCCGCGACGAAGCGGCGCTGCGGGCGTTTCTGGCGGACGCCCAGTCCAATGTCATCGTGCCGAAGCCGGACGTCGTGGCGACCAAGGCCCGGGTCCGGGAGTACCTGCAGCGGTCTCAGCCAGGATGGCCAGGCCTCCCGTCCAGCGCCGAGGCCTTGCACATGTCACCGGCCACGCTCCAGCGGCATCTGGCCGCCGAAGGCACGACTTTCCAGGCATTGAAGGACGATCTGCGCCGCGACCTGGCGATCACTCGCCTCGGCACCAGTTCGGTGGCGTTGACGGTGCTGGCGGGTGAGCTCGGATTCTCGGACAGCGCCAGCTTCCAGCGCGCGTTCAAGAACTGGACAGGCAGTGCTCCCGGCATCTACAGACGAGTACGCCGAATCTGACTCGGCACCGGCGGCGATGCCTTCCGCGCCCTCGTCCGGTCAGCCGCCCGCGGAATCGGCTGCCTGGGCCACGCGCAGCAAGGTCGCGACAAAATTCCTGCTGGCCGGATCATCGTCGTCGCGCGCGCTGAGGATGCCGAGTTCGACGGTGGCTGCCGGACCACGTAGCGGCCGGTACTGGACACCCTGCCGCTTCAGGTTCTGCACCGAGGCGGGAACCAGCGCAAAGCCCATGCCGCAGGCGACGAGGCTGATGACGGTCTGCATCTGCCGCGCCTGCTGGGTGATGCGGGGCGCGAAGTCCGCGTTGCGGCACTGGCTGATGATCAGATCGAACAGGCCCGGCGCGATGTCGCGCGGCGGGATGATGAAGCTTTCGTTCGCCAGCAGCCGCAGGTCGACGGCCCTGTCGTCGGCCAGCAGGCGATGGCCGGTCGGCGCCGCCAGCACCAGCACTTCGCGCGTCACAGGTTCGAACGACAGATCCGCGGCGTCGATCGGCCCGAGGCCAATGCCGAGATCGAGGCGCGAGGCACGGATTTCCCGGATCTGCGCATCGGTGGTCAGTTCATGCAGCTGCACTTCCACACCCGGGTAGCGGCTGCGGAATTCCTTCAGCGTCGGCGGCAGCAAGCCGTAGTCGGCGATCGACACGAAGCCGATCGACAAACTGCCGACTTCGCCTTGTCCGGCGTTGCGGGCCATGGCCTTGCCGCGTTCGAGCCGGGCGAGCACCGCGCGCACCTCGTCGAAGAACACCTGGCCGGCGGCGGTCAGGCTGACGCCGCGATTGCTCCGATCGAGCAGGCGCACGCCGAGTTCGTCCTCGAGCGCCTTCAGCTGCGTCGACAGCGGCGGCTGCGACACGTGCAGGCGCAGCGCCGCGCGCGAGAAGCTGCGCTCCTCGGCCACGGCGATGAAGTAGTGCAGCTGGCGCAGATCCACTATTGGCGTTCCGTATACCGGGGGCTATTAATTTGTATTGGCCAGTATAGAAGCCGCTGACCAGAATCCTGCCCTCGCCACCCCGCAGGCCGCCCCGACAGGACCCCGAACCATGCCCGCACTCCGATCCCGCACCAGCACCGCCGGCCGCAACATGGCGGGCGCCCGCGCCCTGTGGCGGGCCACCGGCATGAAGGACGGCGACTTCGGCAAGCCGATCATCGCGGTGGCCAATTCGTTCACCCAGTTCGTGCCCGGTCATGTCCATCTGAAGGATCTCGGCCAGCTGGTGATCGGCGAGATCGAGCGGGCCGGTGGCGTCGGCAAGGAGTTCAACACCATCGCCGTCGACGACGGCATCGCGATGGGTCATGACGGGATGCTTTACAGCCTGCCATCGCGCGAGCTGATCGCCGACAGCGTCGAGTTCATGTGCAATGCCCACACCGCCGACGCGCTGGTGTGCATTTCCAACTGCGACAAGATCACCCCGGGCATGCTGATGGCCGCCTTGCGCCTGAACATCCCGGTGATCTTCGTCTCCGGCGGCCCGATGGAAGCCGGCAAGACCCGGCTTGCCGACAAGGTGATCCCGCTGGATCTGGTCGATGCGATGGTCGCCGCCGCCGACTCGCGGGTCTCCGATGCCGACGTCAACCAGATCGAGCGCTCGGCCTGCCCGACCTGCGGATCGTGCTCCGGCATGTTCACCGCCAATTCGATGAACTGCCTGACCGAGGCGCTGGGCCTTGCGCTGCCGGGCAACGGCTCGCTGCTCGCCACCCACGGCGACCGGGAAACGCTGTTCCGCGAAGCCGGCCGGCGGATCGTCGAGCTGGCGATGCGCTACTACCGCGATGGCGACGAGCGCGTGCTGCCGCGCGCGATCGCCAGCCGCGCGGCGTTCGAGAACGCGATGTCGCTGGACATCGCGATGGGCGGCTCCAGCAACACCGTGCTGCACCTGCTCGCCGCCGCGCAGGAAGGCGAGATCGACTTCACGATGCACGACATCGACCGCCTGTCGCGCCGGGTGCCAACGCTGTGCAAGGTGGCGCCGTCCAGCCAGCAGCACATGGAGGACGTGCATCGCGCCGGCGGTGTGATGGCGATCCTCGGCGAGCTCGACCGCGCCGGGCTGCTCGACACCGCGCTGCCGACCGTCCATGCGCCGACGCTGGCCGATGCGCTGGCGCGCTGGGACGTGATGCGCAGCAGCGACGCCGAGGTGCATACCTTCTTCCGCGCCGGCCCGGCCGGCATCCCGACCCAGCAGGCGTTCTCGCAGGATTGCCGTTATCCGGACCTCGATCTCGACCGCGCCAAGGGCTGCATCCGCGCCGTCGCCACGGCGTTCAGCGCCGACGGCGGGCTCGCCGTGCTGCACGGCAACCTGGCCGAGCGCGGCTGCATCGTGAAGACCGCTGGCGTCGACGACAGCCTGCTGGTGTTCCGCGGCCCGGCGGTGATCTTCGAAAGCCAGGATGCGGCTGTGGAAGCGATTCTCGCCGGCCAAGTGAAAGCCGGCGATGCGGTGATCATTCGCTACGAGGGTCCGCGCGGCGGGCCGGGCATGCAGGAAATGCTGTATCCGACCAGCTATCTGAAGTCCAAGGGGCTCGGCAAGCACTGCGCGCTGATCACCGATGGCCGCTTCTCCGGCGGTACGGCTGGGCTGTCGATCGGCCATGTCTCGCCCGAGGCAGCCGAGGGCGGCAACATCGCCCTGATCGAGGCCGGCGACACCATCGTCATCGACATCCCACAGCGGATCATCCGCATCGAGATCGACGACGCCACGCTTGAGCGACGACGAGCCACGCAGCAGGCCAAGGGCTGGAAACCGGCATTGCCGCGCAAGCGGCAGGTCAGCACGGCGCTCAAGGCCTATGCCGCCTTGACCACCAGCGCCGACAAGGGCGCGGTAAGAAATCGGCAGCTGCTGGACGCCTGATTCGACGCCGCCCGAAGCAGTCGTTGGCCAGCGACGAGCTGGTCCACCACCGGGCGGTCGTCTGCCGTTGCGAGGTTTGCCCTAGGCCGCTCGCCGTGCGGAGCTCCGCACAGCTTCCGTGTCTTTGCCGGGCGGCAAGCCAAACATGCGGCCGTATTCACGCGTGAACTGCGGCACGCTCTCGTAACCCACGGCAAACGCTGCGCTGCTTGCCGAAGCCCCCTCCGCCGTCATCAATCGGCGTGCCTCGATCAGACGCAGCTGCTTCTGGAATTGCAGTGGCGAAAGCGAGGTCACGGCACGGAAGTGATGGTGAAACGACGACAGACTCATTCCGGCCACGGCTGCGAGACGGTCGATCGTCAGCGGCTGGGTGAACTCGCTCCGAAGCACCATGACCGCACGCGCCACACGCCGGGCGTGGCTCTCCGGCCAGCCCAACCGGCGAATCGCCTCGCCATGCCGGCCGGCAAGCAGCCAGTAGTGCAGTTCGCGGACCCGCTGGGCATGCAGCACGGGCACCGATTCGGGACGTTCGAGCAAACGCATCAGCCGCAGTGCAGCCTCCGAGACATCGGCATCGGTGGGCTCGGACCGCACGGCCGCTGCATCGGCGGATCGGATGGCCTGCATCTGCACCACCAGTTCGGCGATCAGAGACGGGTCCAGGTCGAGAACCAGCGACAGGTAGGGCCGGTCGACGCTCGCGCGCGTGATCTGGCTCAGGATCGGGACGTCCGCCGTGATCAACAGCGAGTCACCGGGGCCGAAGGAAAAGGTCTGCGCCCCGACGGCAATCTGCTTGTTTCCCTGCAGTACGAGACAGACGAGTGGCTGCGAAATGGCGTGCACCAAACCGCCCGGTGCCGTCGCGCAGATCGTCGTCAGCCCGGGGATAGGCGTCTGAGCCACGCCGTCGGAATCGGCATGCGCTTCCACATAACGGCGAACCGCATTGAGCAAGGGGTCGGTCATGGCCGCGATGGTAGCGATCCCGGATCGGCTTCGCCTATGGAATTTGGAGAAACAGGCAAACAACGGCGAGATTCCGGTAACGACGGCGCCTCCCCCGGCTCCTATCGTGAGGCCACCTCAAACCCAAGGAGTCTTGCCATGACCAAGATTGCAATCGTGACCGGCGCCAGCCGTGGACTCGGCCGAAACACGGCTTTGAACATTGCCCGCACTGGCGGCGATGTCGTTTTGACTTTTCAAAGCCGTAGCGACGACGCCCGCGACGTGGTCGAGGAGATCAACGCGATGGGGCGCAAGGCAGTCGCCCTGCAACTCGACAGCGGCCACATCGAGAGCTTTGCACCGTTCACCGAGCGTTTGCGAAGCGTGCTGCGCGAGATCTGGCAGCGCGAGACTTTCGACCACCTCGTGAACAATGCCGGCCACGGCGACTACGCGCTGATCGGACAGACCACCGAGGCGCAGTTCGACGGACTGATCAATGTCCACTTCAAGGGCGTGTACTTCCTCACCCAGGCGCTGCTGCCATTGATCGCGGACGGCGGCCGTATCGTGAACCTGTCCTCCGGACTGACCCGCGTGTCCTTTCCCGGCTACTCCGCCTATGCGGCAGCGAAAGGCGCAGTCGAAGTACTCAGCGTCTACATGGCGAAGGAACTGGGTGCTCGCGGAATCACCGTCAACACGGTGGCACCGGGTGCGATCGAGACCGACTTCGGTGGCGGCGCGGTCCGCGACAATCCCGCAGTCAACAAGATTTTCGCCGACATGACCGCGCTCGGCCGCGTCGGTGTTCCGGACGACATCGGGCCGATGATCGCGAGCCTGCTGTCCGAGAGCAATCGCTGGGTCAATGCCCAGCGCATCGAAGTCTCGGGTGGTCAAGGCATTTGATGCTGCGCCCATGGTGCCTGCCCGATCCCCTCCGGCGATTCAGGCTGGGCACCAGCGGGCGATGCTGGACCTCGCCGCTCAGCACTTCGGAGGCAGCAGCTTGTACAGCGCCGGAGTCACGAGGCGGCCGATCAGCGTCGAGCTGAGCATTCCGCCGATTATCACCAGCGCCATCGGCGAGTACAACATTGCCAGCATGCTAGTGCTGTCCAGCCAGACGAAGAAGATCGCGACTGCGCAGACGGCAAAGACCCGCCAGGAAGCAGGGCCTGCGGAAGTGGGATACGACGGCATGTTCATGGTGTGCAGCGGGGAAACCGTTGAATGACCGGCCGAGCCGCCACGGATAGTTCCGCAAGCAGCTGGGGTTGATTGGAGGATTGGCGACTCAGGCCCGACTCAGGCCCCGCTCGGGCCGACGCAGGCTCGGCTCAGGCAGCGGTCTTGCGGCTGCGCTTTTGCCCGTCGCCGACGCCTTCGAAACGAGGCGCCGGCTGGTTGGACTGCGTCGCCACCTCGGTCATGACGCGGCGCGCGAAGTCGGCTGGCGTCTCGCTGCCGTCATAACGGCAAGGCTCGCCGACGGCGGTCACCAGCCTGTGCCGCAACGACAACAGCAGGCGCATCGAGCGATCCTTAGGCCAGGCCTCGTGGAAGCCGACGAGGCCGCAGGGGACGTACACCATATCGGGATGCAGACGAGCGATGAATTCGAGTCCCGGCTTGATCGGCCCCATGAGGCCATCCTCCGAACGCGTGCCCTCCGGGAACATGCCCATGAAGTGGCCGCCCGCCAGCACGCCTTTCATCGCCCGCAGCGTGCCGATGCTGAACTGTGCTCGATCGACCGGGATCGCGTTGCCATAGCGGATCAGCAGGCGCCACAGGCGCGAGTCCCACAGTTCCCTCTTCGCAAGGAAGGTGATGGTTGAGCCATAACGCTTCTTGAACAGCGCGTTGAGCACGATGAAGTCGAGGTGGCTGGTATGGTTCGCGACCAGCAGAGCCGGGCGGCCGAAGGTATTGAGCAGCGCGGCTTCATTGCGAACTTCCACGCGCCACATCACGACGACCTGCAGGATCGCCCGGAAGATCAGGATCGACGTCGCGGACGCGGCATTCTCGATCCAGCCGAAACCAGCCTTGCCGAGTCGCCGAGCGCGGCAAGAGGGGAAGAATCTGAGGGGACGCTGGTGGTGTTATCGCTGGAGCTCGTGGCCATGGAGATTCGCGGCGGCAGGGGAAAGTGGCTGGACCGACCAGTGAGCGTTGACGTCGGGTCTATGAACCCGGCCCGGCACTCCGGTACTGATAGTCACGACGAGATCCGGCGGAAAAACCGGCCATGGGCCGGACAAATTATTTCCTGGGAGCCGACCCCATGGAATTCCGCTGCGAACAGCACTTCAACGCACCCATCGGACGCATGCTTTCCGCCCTGGGCGATCCCGCATACCTCTGGTCCGGGCACCAGGAGCCGCAGCTGCGCGATATCGCCAATCTAGATGAACGGCGTCGCGGCTAATGGAACTCCGCGCGGATCACTAAGCGGATATATCGACATCCGGTGATCCGCGGCTGCGGGTCGGGGCCGCCGCAGGTCACGCCTTGCCGGGGCTCGACCCAGGAATCCCGCGGATCGCTATCACCGGCATTCGGCGGTCCGGCTGGAGGATTACGCGCACTCAACTTCTCGACCGTCTCCGGAAACTCGACGGCGGACAGCCAAAATGCCGACCGAATACTCGCGTGAAATGCGGAACGTCGGAAAACCCCCATCGCGCGGCAATGGTCTGGATCGAGCTGCGGTCGTGCCGGTTGCCCAGATCGTGCGCGCATCGCTCGAGGCGTAGTCCTCGAATGTGCGCGGCCACCGTCAGTCCGGCCTCCGTGAACGCCTGCTGCACATAGCGCGTCGAGACCCCGAAGCGTCGTGCAAGGGTATCCACGCCCAGTTCCGGGTCCGCCAGCGAAGCACGAAGCACCTCGACGGCGGACTCGACGAACCGGTGGCGCACCAGATCGCGTCCCTCGAGGCGCGCCGACACTGCCGGGCGTGTCGCCGACGCGATCAGATCACAGAGGTGCGCGGCGATCTCGGCGCGCTGATCGGAAGCGAGATCGTCGTCCTGATCCAGCAGCAGTTGCATGAAACCGACAGCGACCCGGCCCATGCCGCTCCGGCCATCCACTGGTTGGGCGAGCACTTCGTCCGGCCGCGCGGTGATTGGCAGCAGCCGCTTGCGAGGAAGCCGTAGCGAAAGCACTTCGAACGCGTCTTCGAATTCGAGGCGATAAGGCCGTGCCGTATCCACGATCGTGAAACTCCCCGAAGGCACGACCACCGTACGGTCGCCCTGAATCACGCGGCCGACACCTGCCAGCTGAAGGTTGACGAACAGCCGGTCCTGGGGATCGACGCGAATCTCGTCAGCGCCACGTCGCACCACCTGGGCACAGGACCTGATGCGGGCGACGTCGACGTCGCCGAAGCTATCCAGCGCGACCGAACTCGGGAAGGCATCGGATGGCGTGGCCGCCTTCGGATCGAGGGCGGCAAAGGCCTCGCAGATCACGTCCCGCCAGGAGTCGAAGTGGGCCGATTCCGGAAGCCCGTCCGTGGACCAAACGCGCATGAGAATTCCGGCCCGGCTGTACCCGTTTGAGTGTGCCCATCGCGTGTGGTGGCGGTCAATGAACACCCATGCGCGGAATGACAAGAACAGCTGCGCAATCACGCAAGGAGCGGGGTCTCCGGCGGCGGACACTAGGACAAACCCAAGTCGGCGCCCGCCATGCCTCTCGATTTTCGTCTCTCCTCCGCGCAGCGGGCGTTGCAAGCCGACGCACGCGCCTTCGCGCGCGAGGAACTGAGCCGGACCCGCGTGCTTGCGGAGCACCTGCCCACCCCGGAGCAGCGTTTCGCGGCGACGCGTCCGATCTACGAGAAGGCAATCGCCGCCGGCTTCCTCAAACGGCTCATCCCCCAGCCATTCGGCGGCGGCGGCTCCGGTCTGGCGGATATGGCCGTGGTCGCCGAAGAGTTCTACGCGGTCGACGTCAACGTGTCGCTCACGCTGTTCGCGAATCTTCTCGGCCTGATGCCGCTGTTCCTTGCAGGTACCCCCGAACAACTCGGTCGCTTCATGCCGCCGTTCCTGGAAAGCCGCGGCGCGCCGCTCGCCGCGCTCGCCAACAGCGAACCGGCCGGAAGTGCGAACTTCGCCCTCCCTTCACCGAACGGTACGCGCACGACCGCGCGCCTTGACGGCGACTCGTGGGTCATCGATGGCGAAAAGCACTGGATCTCCAGCGCCACGGGCTGGGATGCGCGCGGCGCGGACCTGCTCTGCGTGGTGTGCCGGACCTCCGCGCCGGACGGGCTGACGATCCTGGCCGTGCCTCGGCCGGAGCGCGGGCTCACGCTGCTCGAGGCGGTGGAAACCGTCGGGCACCGCGCGCACCTGGTGCCACGGTTCAGGATGGAGGGCGTGCGGGTCCCGCTTGATCACGCCATCGGCGGCGTGGGGCAAGGGCGAGCAGTGATCGATGCCAGCTTCACCGGCACCGCCGCCCTCGTCGGCATCATGGCGGTGGGTCTGCTTCGCGCGGCCTTCGACTACGCCTTCGATTTCGCCAGGATGCAGAGCCGCGGAGGACCGCACCCGATCATCGGACACCAGGCGGTGGGCTACGCGCTGGCCGACGCGAAGACCTCGCTGGAGGCGGCGCGCCAGCTCGGTTGGCGGGCCTGCCTGGCGATGGACGCGCAGGAGCCGGGCGCCACCGAACTCGCCCTGCATTCCAAGATCTTCGGGTCGGAGACGGCCGTGCGCGTGATCACCGAACTGATGCGTGTCGTAGGCATCGAAAGCTACGACCGCTCTTCCTCACCACTCGGCGGGCTGCTGCAGGACGCGCTGGTCCTGCCCCTGTTCGACGGCGGCAACATGGGCGTGCGTCGCAGACAGCTGCACGAATTGCTGATGCAGCCCAACTACGATGCCCTCACGGCCAGCTTCGGCGACCGTTGATTTGGCAACCCAGGATCTCGAAGAAAATGAACACGCCTTCCGAACCGCGTACCGTGCTGATCACCGGCGCTACCAGTGGCATCGGCCTGGGTCTGGCCGAACGGTTCCTGCGCGAGGGCTACCACGTCGTCGGCACGGGACGGTCAACCGCCCGGCTGCAGGCGACCGCGGAGCATCTGAATATCGGCGATCGCTTCCTGGGTGTCGCCGGCGATGTGGCCGACCCTGAGGCGGCGCGCCGGACATTCGCGGAAGCAATCTCCGCGTTCGGCCACGTCGACGTGCTGGTCAACAACGCGGGCTTGTTCACGGCCAAGCCGTTCATCCATTTCACCGCCGCCGAGATCGACGAGCAGATCGCCACCAACCTCAAGGGCATGCTCTACCACTCGCAGGAAGCAGCGCGACACATGGTCGGGCGCCGGCGCGGCAGCATCATCAGCATCACCGCTTCGCTCGCCCTGCAGCCTGACCATCGCGTGCCCGCTCTGCTTAACGTGGCGCTCAAAGGCGCCGTCAATCACGCGACCAAAGCGCTGGCGCTGGAACTCGCCCCTGCCGGCGTCCGGGTGAACGCGGTCGCGCCGGGTGTCGTTGCCACACCGATGCACGGGCCCGACGTGAACAAGGCTTACGGCGCGATGCACCCGCTCGGCCGCGTCGCGACCATCGACGAGGTGGTCGATGCAGTCCTCTATCTGGCCCACTCGGACTACATCACCGGCGTGGTGCTGCCGGTCGATGGCGGATCAAGCGCGGGCAAATAGTCCGAAGAGTCGCGGCGATCACAACGCACTGCACGATGCCATCTACCAAGCCGAACTTTTTCGCTTAGTTCGAGCGCTACTTAACTCTGGATAGAACCCGTGCACCCCAGAGCGCCGCAAGTAATTCGGCGGTGATCCGTCCGCAGATTGTTCACGACTTTATTAACCTGTTCATGACTTTATTAGGTTGTTCACGACTTTAATTGTCAGGAACAAAACAGCCGGCCCATCTTCACCCCTACTCCACCGTCACACTCTTGGCCAGATTCCGCGGCTGATCGACATCGGTGCCGCGCAGCAGCGCCACGTGATAGGCGAGCAACTGCAGCGGCAGCGTGTAGATGATCGGCGCCTGCAGCGGCGTGATGTGCTCGGGCATGGTGATCACTTCCACGCCGTCGCTGGCGGTGAAGCCGGATTCCGGATCGGCGAACACGTAGAGCTTGCCGCCGCGGGCGCGGACTTCCTCCAGGTTCGATTTCAGCTTTTCCAGCAGCGCGTTGTTCGGCGCCACGGCGATCACCGGCATGTCGTCGTCGACCAGGGCCAACGGCCCGTGCTTCAGTTCTCCGGCCGGATAGGCTTCGGCGTGGATGTAGGAGATTTCCTTGAGCTTCAGCGCGCCTTCCAGCGCCACCGGCCAGGTTGGGCCGCGACCGAGGAATAGCGCGTGGCGCTTGTCGGCGAAGTGCTTCGCCATCTCCCTGATCTGCGGCTCCAGTTTCAGCGTGCGCTCGACCATTTCCGGCACGTGGGCGATCTGGCGCACGTACTGCGCTTCCACCGCCGCGCTCATGCCGTTGTGGCGAGCCAGCGCGACGCCGAGGATGCCGAGCGCTGCCAGCTGGGTGGTGAAGGCCTTGGTCGAGGCGACACCGATCTCCGGGCCGGCGCGGGTCATCAGCACCAGGTCCGCTTCGCGAACCAACGAGGATTCCGGCACGTTGCAGATCGCGGCCGTTGCCAGATAGCCCAGCTTTTTCGCTTCGCGCAGCGCCGCCAGCGTGTCGGCGGTTTCACCGCTCTGGGAGATGGCGAGGAACAGCGTGTCCCTGGGCACCACCGGGTTGCGGTAGCGGTATTCGCTGGCGACCTCGACGGTGCATGGCAGCTCCGCACCCTGCTCGATGTAGTAACGGGCGATCAGGCCGGCGTGGTAGCTGGTGCCGCAGGCGACGATGTGGACATTACGGACTTTCGGCAGCAGCGTTTCCGCCAGCGGGCCGAGCGCGGCGACCAGCACCCGCTTGCCGCTGATCCGCTCGGCCAGCGTATCGGCGATGGCGCGCGGCTGCTCGAAGATCTCCTTCTGCATGTAGTGGGCGTACTCGCCGCGCTCGACGGCATCGGCGGACAGGCTGGATTCACGCGCCGCGCGCTCCACTGCCACGCCACGGGCGTCGACGATCTGCACACCGCTTTCGCGGATTTCGGCGACGTCGCCTTCTTCGAGGAAGCTGAACATCCGGGTCACCGGCAGCAGGGCCTGGACGTCGGAAGCGACATAGTGCTCGCCGTCGCCGTAACCGACGACCACCGGGCACCCGGCGCGGGCGGCGACGATGCAGTCCGGGTCGAGCGGCGAGATCACCACGATCGCGTAGGCGCCGTGCAAGCGCTTGACCGCCGACTGCACCGCCGCCCGCAGCGAGCCGGTCAGCTTCAACTCCTCGGCGACCAGATGGGCGACGACTTCGGTGTCGGTCTCGCTGGTGAACGCATAGCCTTTGGCTCGCAGTTCTTCACGCAGTTCGTCGTGATTCTCGATGATGCCGTTGTGGACCAGTGCCACGGCGCCGCTGCTGATGTGCGGATGGGCGTTGCGCTCGCTCGGCACGCCGTGGGTCGCCCAGCGGGTATGGGAGATGCCGCGGTGGCCGGCGATCGGGCAGGCCTTGATGCCATCGGCAAGCTGCTGCACCTTGCCCTGGGCACGGCGACGGTCGAGCACGCCGTCGGCGGTCAGCAGGGCGACACCGGCGGAGTCGTAGCCCCGGTATTCGAGACGACGCAGGCCGTCGATCAAGATCGGGGTGACATCACGCGCCGCAACTGCGCCGACGATTCCGCACATGGCATGGAGGATAAGGAGGTGCCCGCGCTATTGTATCGACAGTGCTTCACTTCCCCCGCGGCGCCCTAGGAGATGCCTTTGAGCCTGTTGCTGGCCACCCTGTCGCTGCTCGTCGTCTCCCTCTCCGCCGCCCTCGGCTGGGCGCTGCTCAAGCTGCAGCGCCGGGTCGACCTGCTGCATTCCCAGATTGGCACCAGCGCGCCCGCCACGCCGACACCTGGCCGCACGCGGCCGGTGATCGAGATCGAGATCCTCAATCCCTTCGAGCTGGCGGTGCGGGAGACGCCGCTGGCCGGACCGGCCGCCAAGCTGGCGCCAAGAATGATCGAACGCATCGTCTATTCACGGGCCGCCGTGCAGATCGCCGAGCAGCTGAAGGCGCAGGGCGTGGAGGCGCAGGTGACCACCCATGGCGCCTGACGGCCTGCTCTTCTGGGGCCTGCTGCTGGCATTACTGGCAACTGCCGGCCTGCTGGTCGTCGTCGGGCTGAACCTGCTGAAGCTGAAGCAGGAGCTGGTAGCGCTGGAATCGGACCTGCAGAGGGCGCTGGCCGAGGGCCGTCATCAGGCCGAGCGTCTGGCAACGCTGGAGAATCTCCGCGAAGCGCAGGCGACGGCCGAGCAGGTGCTGCACGCGGGTGGCTCGGTGGTCCGCGAAGTGCACAAGGGCATCGCCGCAATCCCGTTCGACATTCTCGACTCGATTCCGGCGACTCGCGAGTCGTCGAAGGTAGTGCGCGGCGTCCACGACTCGATCGCCGACGGTGTCTACGGCGCGCTGTCGGGCATCAACAAGGCCGTCGGCCGGGAGATCCGCAGGACGCTGCAGAACGCAGCCGTGAACCGCGGCGACACCGGCAGGACCGACGGCAGGCCCACGGTTTCCGGAAACCCGGCGCAGGATGGCAAGCCCCCGGCAGCAGCGGACGGTAACGAGCAAAAATAAAAAAGCGCGAGGCCGGCGAACCGGCTCGCGCAGCACGGGACAGAAACCAGCGCGGAACATCCGATGCGGTCAGATGGCGACGCCGGGGGGTTAGGTTTCTGTCGATCCAGGGGGAAGTGGGCAGGCGGATTCAGGCGGCGACGCCGACATGATGCTGGGCACGGCACTAGGCGCGAGGGCCACCGCTGGCCGGCCACTCCGGCGTTGCCCGCAGGCGGGCGCTGACGTTGTCGACCTGCATCAACCGCAAAGCCGCGTGCAGCGCGATGCGTTCCAGAGTGTCGCCATCGACCAGCACTGCCGACATCCAGACACTGCTGCCGTCGTCGCGGCGCATCTGGCGCATCGGCGCATCGGCACGCAGGCCGTGCTCGCCCAGGATTCGGGCCAGCGGCTCGATCGCCTCACTGCCCAGCGTCACGCGGTAGATATCGTCGGCAATGAATGAGCGAAGCATGCGAGCAGTCCTGTTCGGATGGCGGGGGCGCGTTGGCGACTTGTTGCGTGGCACAAAGTCTGAGCACTGATCGCCGACCGATCGTTGACCTACATCGCATTGTGGAAGCGGAAATGCCGGAATTAGTGAGGCAGCTCACTTTCCTAGCGGGTAATTGAGCCCGTGCCGTGGAACGCCACCGGCCACCCGCGATCGCAACGGTGCCGGGGGCTGCACCAGAGGCAATCGAGCCGTTACAGTGATCGTCCACCCGCTAGGAGCAGGACGATGATCTGGACCCTTTTCATCGGCTTTGTCGTTGGTCTGGTCGCCCGCTGGCTGAAGCCCGGCAACGACGGCATGGGCATCATCCTGACCACGGTGCTCGGCATCGGCGGCTCGATGCTGGCGAGCTTCCTCGGCAAGGCGCTCGGCCTCTACCAGCCCGGCGAGCCGACAGGCTTCGTCGGCGCCCTGGTCGGCGCCGTGCTGCTGCTCTATCTGGCCAGCTTAATCCGCAGCAAGCAGGGCGCCTGAAGCCCAGGCCGACTCAGAGTTCGACGATCGGCTTGAAGCCGCCCCAGAACATCCGCTTGGCGTCGAAGGGATGGTTGGCCGGGTCCATCATCCCGGCCAGCCGCGGGTCGCTCATCACCTTGGCGTTGACCCGGTCGCGGTCCTTGCGCGACTTGTAGACGACCCAGGCGACGACCACGGTTTCGCCGTCCTTGAGCTTCACGCTCTGCGGGAACGAGGTCAGCTTGCCTGGCTTGACGTCGTCGGCGACGCATTCGGTGTAGGCCAGCGCGCCGTGCTCGCGCCAGATCTTGCCAGCCTTGCGCGCCATGCCGCGGTACTTTGCGAGATTCGCCACCGGTACCGGCAGCACGAAACTGTCCACGTAGGCCATCGTCGTTCTCCGTCAGCGTTGCGGGTGGCCGAGCTTAGCGCGAGCCAGTCAGCCACTACACTGCGGTGGTGAACTTCCTCGCTCACCTCTGGCTCACCGAGCGCGCCGGCCTGCCGCTGGCTGGCGCTGTGCTCGGCGATGTCGTCCGCGGCCGGCTCGACGGCCGGCTGCCACCGCGACTGGAACGCTCGATCGCGCTGCATCGGCGCATCGACGTGGTGACCGACGCGCATCCGCAGGTGGTGCTGGCGCGGAGTCGCTACGACGACGGCGCCCGCCGCTACGCCGGCATCGTGCTCGACGTGCTCCACGACCACGCGCTGGCTCTCGCCTGGCACCACCATTCTCAAGCGCGACCGGAGACCTTGGACGCATTCGCCACGCGCGCCGCGCAGGCAGTCGCCGATCCCGGCGCCTGGCAGCTGGCCGCCGGACGGGCGGCGCCGGATGCCCTGCGCTTCGCGGCTCTGCTGCGCTCCTATCGCGACGAAGCCGGCATCGACGAGGCTTTCGTGCGCATCGCCTCCAGACTCAGTCAACCGCAACGGCTGCTGGACGCCGCGGCCGGATGGCGCGCTGCCATGCCGGCGATCCATGCCGGAAGCCCGGCTCTGCTCGCTGACCTGGAAACGGTGGCGGTGGCTTTCGGACTCGACGGCCCGGTCCATGCGGCGGGCTGAGCATCCGGCCGATTCAGCCCCGTTCAGTTCCGTTCAGCGGGCGCCGGCTTCGGCCAGCAGTTCACCGATGCGCTGATCCTTCTCCGCCCACATGCCGGCGATCCAGCCCTGGATGTGGCGGCGGAACAGCTTGTCGGTCTCGTAGCTGCCCACGTACATCTCGTGCGGGATGGTGATCTGGCGAACTTCGACGATCACTTCCGGGACGCGGCAGCACATGAAATCCCAGAAGCCCTTGGCGCCGCCCGGATAGACGATGGTGACGTCGAGCAGGGAGTTGATGTTCTCGCCGAGCGCGCCGATGGTCAGCGCGAATCCGCCTGCCTTCGGCTTCAGCAGATACTTGTACGGCGACTTGGTTTCTGCCTGCTTGATAGCGCTGAAGCGCGTGCCTTCGAGGAAATTCAGGATCGTCACCGGAATGTTCTGGTAACGCGCGCAAGCCTTCTTGGTGGTCTCGAAGTCCTTGCCGCGCAGTTCCGGGTGCTTGGCCAGATACTTCGACGAATAGCGCTTCATGAACGGGTAATCGAGCCCCCACCAGCACAGGCCGAGCACCGGCACCCAGATCAGCTCCTGCTTGATGAAGAACTTGAAGAACGGCGCGCGCCGGTCGAAAGCCTTCATCAGCACGTAGATGTCGTTCCAGGTCTGGTGATTGGAACTGACCAGATACTGGCCGCGCATGTTCAGCTTGTCGACGCCGCGGATCGTCCAGCGGGTCGGCAGCAAGACATTGCCGAGCAGGGTGTTGACCGTCGCCCAGTGCTGACCACAGGCGCCGGCGGCGCGCGAGAACAGGTCGGCCAGCGCGCGGATCGGTGAAGCCAGTTTCAGCAGGGCGAAGATCAGCAGCGGCGTAGCCCAGAACAGCGTGTTGACGGCGAGCAACACCATCATGATCACGCCCGACAGCCAACCTGGCAGGAAACGCAGCATCTAGGGGAACTCCTCGTGGGTGCTGCGGGTGTTGGGGCTCACGGAGCCGTTGCAGGCGCGGCGGGGACCGGCGGCAGGAACTGCGCCCGGCGCTTGCCGGCGGGGTCGACGACGCTGAGCCGGTCGTAATTGCCGGGCGGCAGCTTGACCAGCACGCAGGGGCTGGTCGGCGCCTCGGCCGGCGCAGCGCCGGCCTTGGGGCTGAGGAAGCTGGCCGTCAGGCGCAACTCGCGGCCTTCCTGGTAGGCGCGGCGACTGACCACCAGACCGTAGCCCGCGCTGCTACGTGTGCCGTGCTCGACGACGGCGAACGGCCCGGGCGGCAGCAGGCCACCGGGAGGGGCAGCGATCAGGTCGATGCCACGGGCCGACTGCCAGTCGCGCAATGTCGCTTCGTCGGCCAGCAGCGCGACCGCCGCCGCTTCGCCGCCAGTGGCGCATTGGCCGTAGTGGCGGATCTCCGCGACCTCGACATCGTCACCACCACCCGGCAGCAGGGTCGGCAGCGACAGGCCGCTGCAACCCGCCGTCGACAGCGCAACAGCGGCCAGCAGCGGCCCCGCGGAGTGACGGAAACTGAAGGCGCAACCTGGACGCATGCCGGCTCATTTCTCTGCGGATACGACAGCGGTCGCCGTCGCTGCCTCGTAGTTTGGCACGCTGCGCGCGAGCGCCGCATCCTGAAGGATCAGATCGGCGGCGCGCTCGGCGATCATCGTCGTCGGCGCATTGGTGTTGCCGCCGATCAGGGTCGGCATCACCGAGGCGTCGACGACCCGCAGCCCGGCCAGCCCGTGCACGCGCAGCCGGGGATCGACCACCGCCATCGAATCGCGGCCCATCTTGCAGGTGCCGACCGGGTGATAGACGGTTTCCGACCTGGCGCGGATATAGGCGCGGATCTGCTCGTCGCTCTGTACCTGCGGCCCAGGCTCCATCTCGTCCAGCGCATGCCTGGCGATCGCCGGCTGGGCGAGCAGCTCGCGCGCCTTGCGGAAGCCATCGACCAGCGTCTGAAGGTCGCGCTCGGTGGCCAGGTAATTGGCGTCGATCACCGGCGGGCTCGCCGGATCGGCGTCGCGCAGGCTCAGGCGGCCGCGGCTTTCCGGGCGCAGGAAGCAGGTCATCAGCGTGTAGGCGTAGTGCTGGAACAGCGGCGCCAGCTTCTGGCCGTGGTTGGCGTAGACGAATGGCACCAGATGCCATTGCAGGTCGGGGATGGTCTGCTCGGCGTTGCTGCGGATGAAACCGCCGGCCTGGGCGAAGTTCGAGCTCAGCTCGCCGCGCCGGCCGAAGAGGTAGCGGATCAGGCTCCACAGGCCCTTGACCAGACCCAGCGGCCGCAGGCTGACCGAATGGCGGCTGCGCTCGCGCATAGTGATGTGGATGTCGAGATGATCCTGCAGGTTCTCGCCAACACCGGGCAGCTCGTGCACCTGGACGATGCCGTGCCTGGCCAGCTCCTGCTTCGGGCCGACGCCTGACAGCAACAGCAGCTGGGGCGAACCGATCGCTCCGGCGCTGAGGATCACTTCCTGGCTGGCGCGCAGATCGTGGATGCGCCCGCCGCTCAGATAGCGCAGGCCGACCGCCCGCTTGCCATCGAACAGCACCCGCGCCGCGTGGGCAGCGGTGATCACGGTGAGATTGGCGCGGCCCTTGACCGGTTCGAGGAAGGCGCGCGCATTGCTGCAGCGACGGCCGTCCTTCTGCATCGTGTGGTAGTAGCCGACGCCCTCCTGCTGGGCGCCGTTGAAGTCGTCGGTGAGCGCGTGCCCGGCTTGGCGGCCGGCGGCGACGAAAGCGCGCATCAGCGGGTTCAGGTAGCGCGGTTCGGCGACATTCAGTGGCCCACCGCTGCCGTGGTAGGAACGGCCATCATCGACCTTGTCGATCGCTTCGAAGTGCTCCATGCGCCGGAAGTACGGCAGCACATCCTTGTAGCTCCAGCCATCGTTGCCGAGGCTGGCCCAGTGGTCATAGTCCCAGGCGTGGCCGCGGATGTAGCACATGGCATTGATCGACGACGAGCCGCCCAGCGTGCGACCACGCGGCCAATACATCGCACGGTCCTGGCAATGCGCCTGCGGGGCGGTCCAGTAGTGCCAGTTCAGAACCCTGGAGCGGACCACCGGCACGATGCCGGCCGGCAGGTGGATGAACGGGCTGGAATCCACCGGCCCGGCTTCGACCAGACAGACCTGCCAGCGGCCGCTGGCGCTCAGCCGGTTGGCCAGCACGCAACCCGCCGAGCCGCCGCCGGCGATCACGAAGTCGTAGGTTTTCTGCTCGCTCATGCCCGAGGCTCCCGGCTCGGCGGACGCCCGCTGGCGGTCTGCATCGCCACGCTCGGGGTGATCCCGTTCCGGGGCCCTCGCCCGACGAGCCTCGCGCGCCAACCCGCAATCACCAAGTCGAAAGTGTCTTGCCCGCTCATGCTGGATCGTCCCTGGTCCTGTTGCCGCGCTGCCGACGCCTGTCCGCGTCGCAATGAGGCCTGCCGCCGATAAGCCTGGCGGAATCGAACGATCAGTCTATTAGCTGAGCGGGCAAGCGTCACGCCGTGTCACTGGGATTGTCGAGTGCTAGCGTATGGCCATGAATGCCCTGAACTCCCCGCGCGCGACCGGGCTCGCGAGCCGCCACATCGACACGCCGCTGGCGCTCGACGCGGTGCTGTCGACGCTGATCGCCGACGGCTTGTGCACGCCGGCGGCGGCGCAGGCGCTGATCGCCAAGCCGCTGCAGCGTGGCGAGCATCCGCATCCGCTGGTGCGCATCGCCGCCTGCGACTGGGAGCACCCGGGCCAGCCGAGTCGCCGGCTGAGCCTGGAAGCGCTGGTGCAATGGCTGGCCGGGCGCGCCGGATTGCCCTATCTGCGCATCGATCCGCTCGGCATCGAAGTGGCGCGGATCACCACGGTGATGCCCTATGCCTACGCCTCGCGGCTGAAGATCCTGCCGGTCAGGGTCAACGGCAGCGAGGTGACCATCGCCACCAGCGAGCCCTGGGTGTTCGACTGGGTCAACGATCTCAAGCAGGCGCTGAAGCTCGACATCAAGCGGGTGGTCGCCAACCCGCTGGACATCGAGCGCTATCTGGTCGAGTTCTACGCCCTGGCCCGTTCGGTCAAGGCCAGCGGCGAGGAACGGGCGAAGCTGGTCGGCTTCGGCGGCGCCCGTTCGCTGGAGCAGCTGACCGATCTCGGCCGCCGCGGCCAGCTGACCGCCGATGATTCCCACGTCGTCAACATCGTCGACTGGCTCTTGCAATACGCTTTCGAATCGCGGGCCAGCGACATCCACCTGGAGCCGCGCCGCGACACCGGCAACGTCCGCTTCCGCATCGATGGCGTGCTCCACGAGGTTTACCAGATCCCGGCGCCGGTGATGGTCGCGGTGACCAGCCGGATCAAGATCCTCGGCCGCATGGACGTCGCCGAGAAGCGCAAGCCGCAGGACGGCCGGATCAAGACCCGCTCGCCGGAAGGCAAGGAGATCGAGCTGCGCTGCTCGTCGCTGCCTACCGCGTTCGGTGAAAAGCTGGTGATGCGCATCTTCGACCCGGAGGTGCTGGTCAAGGATTTCCGCCAGCTCGGCTTCAACGACGCCGAGGCCGCCGCCTGGGCAGGGATGATCGAGCAGCCGAACGGCATCGTGCTGGTCACCGGCCCGACCGGCTCGGGCAAGACCACGACCTTGTACTCGTCGCTGAAACAGCTGGCGACGCCCCAGGTCAACGTCTGCACCATCGAGGACCCGATCGAGCTGGTCGACGGCAGCTTCAACCAGATGCAGGTACAGCCGAACATCGAGCTCGGCTTCGCCGAAGGCATCCGCGCGCTGATGCGCCAGGACCCGGACATCATCATGGTCGGCGAGATCCGCGACCTGGAAACCGCCGAGATCGCGATCCAGGCCGCGCTCACCGGCCATCTGGTGCTGTCGACCCTGCACACCAACGATGCGCCGTCGGCGATCACCCGCCTGCTCGATCTCGGCGTGCCCGGCTACCTGATCAAGTCGACCCTGCTCGGCGTGGTCGCCCAGCGCCTGGTCCGCACGCTGTGCCCGCACTGCAAGCGCGCCGCGCCTATCGATGCCCAGCGCTGGACCGAACTGACCGGCGGCTGGCCGATCGCCAGGCCGGAGCAGGTGTACGCGCCGGTCGGCTGCCTGGAATGCCGGGAGACCGGCTATCTCGGCCGGGTCGGTATCTACGAGATCATGCCGCTGTCGGCCCGCCTGAACGCGGCGATCAACGCGGCCACCGATCTGCTGGTGCTGCGCGAGCAGGCGCTGAAGGAAGGGATGATGCCGCTGCGCATCGCCGGTTGCGTCAAGGTGGCGACCGGCGTCACCAGCATCGAGGAAGTGCTCGGCGTCGCCGCTTTCGTGCGGATTTCCTGAGCGGCCGCGCCGCCATCAGTCGCCAGCAGTCGCCGTAAATCGCCATCTGGGCTTCACGTTCGATCGGCACCATCGCGGGTCTGTTCCCCCGCCTTGGAGCTTCGACGATGAACCCAGTCCTGCGCCGCACCCTGCTCGCCGTGGCCGTTGCCGGCGCGCTGCACATCGACACCGCTGCCGCCGCCGTCACCCTGCTCGGCACCGGTGCGATTCCCGGCACCGCCACCGATCAGTCCGGCCTGACCGGCCTGCTCGAAGACGGCATCACCCTGAAGAACCAGATCGGCGGCTTCGGTTCGGCGTTCACCTACACCGGCCACGGCCTGAGCTTCCTCGCCGCGCCGGACCGCGGCCCGGCTGATGGCGCCACCAGCTACGTCGACCGCATCTACCGCATCGACATCGGCGTGCGCCAGATCGCCCCTTACGGCACCAACGCCTTCCAGTTCAACCCAGCGGTCACCCAGACCCTGCTGCTCAGCAACGAAGCCGGCCAGCCGCTGACCGGCAGCAACGCGGCATTCGACGCCAGCGGCTCGACCGACAGCCTGCGCTTCGATCCGGAAGGCATCCGCGTCGACGCCTGCGGCACCAGCGCCTATGTCTCCGACGAATACGGCCCGTACCTGTATTCGTTCGATCTGGCCAGCGGCCAGCGCACCGGCTCGGTGAAGCTGCCGACCAAACTGCTGATCGATGCTGCATCGAGCAACCCGACCAGCGAGCTGAGCAACAACGCCTTCGGCCGTCAGGCCAACCGCGGCATGGAAGGCCTGGCGATCAGCCCGGACGGAACCAAGCTGTACGGCCTGATGCAGAACGCGCTGATCCAGGACGGTGGTTTGAGCCCGACCAATGCCCGCGTCAGCACCAATGCCCGCCTGGTCGAGATCACCCTGGCGACCGGCGCGCTGCGCGAGTTCTATTACCCGCTCGACGCGGTCGGTTACGGCCTGAACGAAATCCTGGCGATCAACGACCACCAGTTCCTGGTCATCGAGCGTGACGGCCGCGCCGGCGCTGCCGCCCAGTTCAAGCGCATCTTCAAGATCGACATCAACGGCGCCAGCGATATCCGCAACATCAAGTCGCTGCCGGCGACCGAGATTCCTGCCGGCGTCGTGCCGGTGACCAAGACGCCATTCATCGATCTGCTCAGTCCGGCGTTTGGCCTCGCCGGCGCCGGCTTCCCGGAAAAGATCGAAGGCCTGGCCTTCGGCCCGACCCTGCCGACCGGCCAGCGCACCCTGCTGGTGACCTCGGACAACGACTTCTTCGCCAGCCAGAACTCGAACATCTTCGTGTTCGGTGTCGATGCCGCCGATCTGCCGGGCTATCAGGCCCAGCAAGTGCGCAACTGCAAGTAAGCTTCAAGCGGATACGAAAAACCCCGCTTTGGCGGGGTTTTTCTCTTGCAGCACATGGCGAAGTCTTCACGAGCTTTACATGCGGCCGTCCTGGGTTGATGTCGTCAGGCCGTCCCTGGCGCGGCGGCATCCTCGTTGGGCTGGTCCCGGCCGGGCCATCCATGGCCCGGCGTAAATCTCTGCGAGCCGTGCTCGCGGAGATTTACCCAAATCGCCCGGTGATGTAGTCCTCGGTCTTCGACTGCTTCGGCTTGGTGAACACCTGGCTGGTCTCGCCGAACTCGACCAGTTCGCCGAGGTACATGAAGGCGGTGAAGTCGGCGACGCGGGCCGCCTGCTGCATGTTGTGGGTGACGATGCAGATCGTGTAATCGCTCTTCAGCTGGTAGATCAGCTCCTCGACCTTGGCGGTGGCGATCGGATCGAGTGCCGACGTCGGTTCGTCGAGCAGCAACACTTCCGGGCGCACGGCGATCGAGCGGGCAATGCACAGACGCTGCTGCTGGCCGCCGGACAGACCGAGTCCGCTCTGGCTCAGCTTGTCCTTGACCTCGTCCCACAGCGCACCGCGCTTCAGCGCGGTTTCGACGCGATCGTCGAGCTCGGACTTCGGCACCTTCTCGTACAGGCGGATACCGAAGGCGATGTTGTCGTAGATCGACATCGGGAACGGCGTCGGCTTCTGGAACACCATGCCGATGCGTGCGCGCAGCAGGTTCAGATCCTGCTTCGGATCGAGCAAGTTCTGGCCTTCGAACAGGATTTCCCCTTCCGCGCGCTGCTTCGGGTAGAGGTCGTACATGCGGTTGAAGATGCGCAGCAGTGTCGACTTGCCGCAGCCGGAAGGGCCGATCAGCGCGGTGACCTTCTTGTCGTAGATCGGCAGCGAGATCGACTTCAGCGCCTTGTAGTCGCCGTAATAGAAGTTGACGTCGCGCACCGACACCTTTTCGGTCATCGGCGTCTTCGGCACGCTGGTGTCGCGTGGCGTCAGGTACGGCCTCTGCGTCGAAATCGGCCCGGGATTGGCTTCGGTCATGGCGTCAGTTCTTCTTCGTATTCTGGGATGACAGCGCGCGGGCGACGATATTCAGCACCAGTACGGTCATCGTGATCAGCAGCGCCGCAGTCCAGGCCAGCTGCTGCCACTCGGGATAGGGACTCAGCGCGAACTGGAAGATGACCACCGGGAGATTGGCCATCGGCGCGTTCATGTCGGTGGACATGAACTGGTTGTTCAGCGCGGTGAACAGCAGCGGCGCGGTCTCACCGGTGACACGGGCGATGGCCAGCAGCACGCCGGTGACCATGCCGGCCTTGGCGGCGCGGTAGCAGACCTTGGAGATCACCAGCCAGCGCGGCGAGCCGAGCGCTGCGGCCGCTTCGCGCAGACCATCCGGCACCAGCAGCAGCATGTCCTCGGTGGTGCGCACGACCACCGGCAGCACCAGCAGCGCCAACGCCACGCCGCCGGCCCAGGCGGAGAAATGGCCCATGGTCACCACCATGATTTCGTAGACGAACAGGCCGATGACGATCGACGGCGCCGACAGCAGGATGTCGTTGATGAAGCGGACCACCGTGCTCAGCAGGTTGTTGCGACCGTACTCGGCCATATAGGTGCCGGCCAGGATGCCGATCGGCGTGCCGAGAGCGGTGCCGAGCACCGTCATCACCACACTGCCGAAGATCGCGTTCATCACGCCACCGGCGGCTCCCGGCGGCGGCGTGCTTTCGGTGAATACCGCGAGATCCAGGCCGCCGACACCACGATAGAGCAGCGTGCCCAGGATCAGCAGCAGCACAAACATGCCGGACACCGCCGCTGCCCAGGACAGCAGCATCAGCAGGCGGCTGACGAAACGGCGACGGTTGTACATCGCCATGTTGAAGGTCTGAGGCTTCATGACATCCTTATCCCGCTTTCTGCTTGAGCCGGTACAGCATGAACCGGGCAATCGACAGGACGATGAAGGTGATCACGAACAGCAACAGGCCGAGGGTGATCAGGCTGGAGCTGTACAGCTCGGTTTCGGCTTCGGTGAACTCGTTGGCGATCGACGCCGAGATCGTTGTGCCCGGAGCCAGGATGGAGCCGGAAATGCGGTGGGCATTGCCGATCACGAAGGTCACCGCCATGGTTTCGCCGAGTGCGCGACCAAGGCCCAGCATGATGCCGCCGATGACACCGGTGCGGGTGAACGGCAGCACCACCTTGGTCACCACTTCCCAGGTCGTGCAGCCGAGGCCGTAGGCCGACTCCTTGAGCACCGGCGGCACCGTCTCGAAGACGTCGCGGGTGACCGAGGTGATGTACGGCAGCACCATGATCGACAGGATGATACCGGCGGTGAACACGCCGATGCCGTAAGGCGGACCGGCGAACAGTGCGCCCAGGAACGGCACCCCCGCGAAGGCGTCGATGACCAGCGGCTGCACGTGCGCTTGCAGGAACGGCGCCAGCACGAACAGGCCCCAGATGCCGTAGATGATCGACGGGATGCCGGCCAGCAGTTCGATGGCCGTGGAAATGCCGCGCTTCAGGCGCGGCGGACAGAGTTCGGTGAGGAAGATGGCGATGCCGAGACTGATCGGAATGCCGATCGCCATGGCGATGATCGAGGTGACGAGCGTGCCGTAGATCGGCGCCAGGGCACCGAACTCTTCCTTGACCGGGTTCCAGGTCTCGGTGCTCAGGAAGCCCGGGCCAAACGTCGACAGCGCCAGCCAGGAACCTTCGACCAGGGTGACAATCACGCCTGCCAGCATCAGCAGCACGGTGATCGCCGCGGCCTTGGTGCCATTGCGCAGCATGGCGTCCCAGAACGTATGGCGACGCAGCACGGACGCGTTGATCGATTGCGCGGGGGCTTGCGTTGCCACGGAGGCGACCTGGTTCACGGGAGATTTCGGGTGACTTTACACAAAGAAAGGAGACCGGTTCGCACCGGCCTCCTTGTCGTTCAGACTCGCCTCAGCGGTACAGCGGCTGGCCGGCGGCGTCCTTGATGTTGTCCTTCCAGGATTGGCGGACCAGCGCCACGACGTTGTCGGGCATCGGTACGTAATCCAGGGCGGTTGCCTCGGCGGCGCCATTGGCGAAGGTCCAGTCGAAGAACTTCAGCGCGGAGGCCAGATCGTCGGCCTTTTCCGGCTGCTTGTGCACCAGCACGAACACCGCACCGGTGATCGGCCAGCTGGCCTCGCCTTCGGCATTGGTCAGCACCACGCTCATGCCCGGGGCGTTGACCCAGTCGGCACCAGCGGCGGCGGCCTGGAACGAGGCGATGCCCGGCTCGACCACCTTGCCCGCCTTGTTGCCCATGCGTACATGCGACATCGCGTTCTGCTTGGCGTAGGCGTATTCGACGTAGCCGATCGAACCGGCGGTCTGCTTGACCACCCCAGCGACGCCTTCGTTGCCCTTGGCGCCGATGCCGGCCGGCCATTCGACCGCCGAGTTGGCGCCGACCTTGGTCTTCCAGTTGTCGTCGACCTTCGACAGGTAGTCGGTGAACAGGAAGGTGGTGCCCGAGCCGTCCGAACGGTGGACGATGGCGATATCGATCGCCGGCAGCTTGGCGTCCGGGTTCAGCGCCTTGATCGCCGCGTCATCCCATTTCTTGATGTCGCCGATGAAGATCGACGCCAGGGTCTTGCCATCCAGCACCAGCTGGCCCGGGGTGATGCCTTCGAGGTTGACAACCGGGATCACGCCGCCGATCACCGCCGGGAACTGGATCAGGCCGGCTTCGTTCAACTCGTCGAGGCTCAGCGGCTTGTCCGAGGCGCCGAAAGTGACCGTCTTCGACTTGATCTGCTTGATACCGCCGCCAGACCCGATCGACTGGTAGTTCAAGCCACTGCCCGTGGTCTTCTTGTAGGTATCGGCCCACTTCGAGGCGATCGGATAGAAGAAGGTCGAGCCAGCGCCGGAAATGTCCCGGCCAGCGGCGGCTGGAGCCGGAGTGCCGGACTTCGAACAGGCGCCGACCAGCAGGCTGGCAGCGAGAACGCACAGCGAGGCTGCATTGATGAATCGCAAGGGTGTCTCCTGGGAATCGAATAAGAGCGCTGCCACCACCGTGGCCCGCCGCTTCAGGCGGAATCGTCGGCCCCGGAACAGGCGGGCCGGCGAATGGCTGTATTGCAACGCCGACGAATTGTTTCCTTGTTTGATGACAGTTCGATGACAAACCGCTCGTTCAAGTCCTGATCGGGCATGCCACGGGCCGAAAACCATGCGCTTCCGCTGTCATTAAACTGTCACGATCGGCCACCGGCAGCGCTGCGGCCACGAACGCGCAGTTGCGGACCCGGCGACGCCGGGCCCGATTGTGCCGAATCTCAGTCTGCCTGCGGCAGGCTGTAGTAGGCGACGCCGAAGTCATGCAGCGCGCCGCTGCGCCGCTCGCCAATGCGATCGATGCGAATGCCCCGGCAAGCCGGCTCGATGCCCGGTGCCGGACGGCCCTCGTGCAGCGCCGCGTACTGCTCGGCATTCAGCGCTACCACGGTGTCGAGGGCGCCGGCCAGATGGATGCGGCTCGCCGCCGCCTGCCAGCCCGGCACGACGCGAGCCGGAATCGCTTCAGAGGCGTCGCCGCTGCCGTAGCCGATGAGCAGGATTTCCCGGCCGGCGAGATCGCGGCCGCCCTTCGCCGCTTCTTCCAGACCGGCGGCGAGCCAACCCGGCAGCGCAGCCGAATACAGGTTGCCCATCGCCATCATGGTGCGAGCGCCGAGGCGCATCTTGTCGTCGACCACCGCCTTGTAGACCGGCGTCTCGCGGAAGGCCTTCATCAGCGCGGCGGTCAGCGGATAGGGTTCGGCGACGGTGCCGTCGAAATCCGGCTCGAAGGCGCGGGTGGTGACCGCGGCCATTTCGGCAGCGAGCTGGGCCGGGTCGACACCGGACGCCGCGCAATAGCCGTTCAGTTCGTCGGCACCGAGGGCACCGTCGGCGCCGAGTGCGAACAGGTAGCCCAGGCCCCAGGCGGTGACCGGCATCTTGTGATACGGACGGTGCATGAATACCGCTTCCAGTTCGCGGAAATAGCGGCCGTGGGCGCCGCCGCGCTTGGCCAGCAGCTGGTCGATCGCCGACAGCGTCTCGTCGACATAGCAGGCGGTCGAGAACTTGCCGTTGAACACCGGGAAGTCGGACAGGCGACCGCTGACGCTGGTGGTCTGGCCGGCATAGCGCTGGAACGGCTTGCGGAAGTCGAGGCCGCGGAAGGTCGAGGCGCTGCCGCCGTTACGCAGGTCCAGGGCGACGATCTTGGGGTCGCGTTCCAGCAGCATCGCCACCGCACCGGCACCCTGGGTCGGCTCGCCGGAGGAGCCGCGCTCGTACTCGGCGATATCGGCGGCGACGACCACGGCCTGACGCTCGGCGCCGTCGTGGGCGAGATAGCGGATCGCGCCCTTGATCCCGTAGATGCCGGCGAGACAGGCCTGCTTGAACTCCGGCACTTCGCAGTCACGGGCGATGCGTGGCTTGCCTTTCGCGGCCAGCGCGCGATCGACGAGGCCGCGAACGATCACGGCGCCGGTGGCGTTGTCGACGCTGGACTCGGTACCGAGCGCCAGATAGCCGATCTTGGCCGGGTCGACGGCGTTGCGCTCGATCAGCGCCAGTACCGCGTTGGCCGCCATGGTGTAGACGTCTTCCTCGACGCCAGGCACGCGGAAGCTTTCGCCGATCACCGCCCGGGTCTTGTCCCAGCTGTTGCCGGTCCAGTCGCACCATTCGCGGAGGTCGACGCGGTACGGCGGCACATAGGCCGCGAAGGCGCTGATGCCGAATTCTGCCTTGCTCATCTCTCTCTCTCTTTGCTGTTGCAGCCCTACGTCAGTCAGGAGTGGACTTCGTAGGTGCGGTTTTTCCATTTCGAACGGACGCCGCGCCAGCTGCGGATCGCCGAGCTCCAGGTCATGCCAAGGTACAGCGCGCCGATCAATGGCGACGCCAGCGCCCAGACCGGCGACAGGCCGTAGTAATGCAGGGTCGGCACATAGGCCAGGCACATCGCCACCAGCGCCGCCGCCGCCAGCCAGGAGCCCTGGAACAGCGCTACCAGCGGCAACCAGTAGGCCATCGCGAACAGCGCGGTGACCAGCAGCAGCAACGGCGTCGAATAGCGCAGCTGGGTGAATGCCGAGCGGGCCACCATGTCGTGCACGCTTTTCAAAGTGCCGTAGGGCCGCAGGCTGACGACGCCACGGCTCAGGCCGATCCAGGTCTTGTGGCCACCGTCCTTGATCCGCCGCGCCAGGGTGCAGTCGTCGATCAGCGCGTCCTTCAAGCATTCGAAGGCGTTGACCTTGTGCAGCGCCGCGGTATCGACCAGCACGCAGCCGCCAGCCGCGGCCGCGACCCACTTCGACGGCGAGTTCGACACCGAGAACGGATAGATCAGCTTGAAGTAGTAGACGAAGGCCGGCAGCAGCAGGCGATCCCAGAACGAGGTACGGCGCAGGTCGGCCATCAGGCTGACGAAGTGCGCACCGGTGGCCCGCTTGTGGGCGAGCAGGGCCGACAGCAGGCCCGGCTCCAGCGCGATGTCGGCGTCGAGCAGCAGGGTCATCGTGGTCTTGACCCGGCCCTTGCCCTGCTCCAGCGCCCACAGTTTGCCGGCCCAGCCCTTCGGCAGCGGTTGTCCGGAAATCACTTCGACGTTCGGATAACGCCGGGCGAGATCGCCGGTGCCGTCGTCGGACTGGTCGTCGATGACCACGATCTTCAAGCCGGAACCTTGGGCTTGCAGGCTGTCCAGCGTCCGCTGGATCACCTCGGCCTCGTTGCGCGCCGGGATCAGCACGGTGACCTGGTCCATATCGCCCTGCCCGCCCTGGCGATTCGGACCGAAGCCGGTCGGCTCCAGCTGCTCGCGAATGCTCCACGGCCGCCAGGGCGCCAGCCACAGGCCGAACCACATGACCGCTGCAGGCACGGCCAACCAGAACGCGGCATTCATCTCGATCACCTCTGAGGATCGGCGGCTGCGCGGCGCGCAGCCGTCGTCAGGCTCAGTGCTCGGCCTTTTCGGTCGCCGGCTTGGCCTTCTTCTTGATCGCGCTGACCGGGATCTTGACTGCCGCCGCATCGGCGCGGTTGCCGTAGATCACCGGCAGGTCCGGCGCCATCGGGCCGTCGATATCCGGGCCGAACAGCGCAACCTTGGCCGCCTTCAGCGGGTTGGCGAAAGTGTCGTTGACGGCGGTGCCCTCGAAGCCGCAATGCGCCATGCAGTTGTCGCACTTCGGGTTGCGGCCGACGCCGTAGTTTTCCCACTGCGTCGTTTCCATCAGCTCCTTGTAGGAGCTGCAATGGCCTTCGTCGACGAGCAGGTAGCAGGGCTTCTGCCAGCCGAACACGTTGTAGGTCACCGTGCCCCAGGGCTCGCACTGGTAGGCCTGGTTGCCGGCGATGAAGTCGAGGAACATCGGCGACTGGTTGAACTTCCACTCGCTCTTGCGGCCGCGGCCGATACGGAACACGTCGCGGAACAACTGCTTCGACGCGGTGCGGCCAAGGAACACGTCCTGGCGCGGCGCGTGCTGGTAGCTGTAACCCGGCGACACGGTGATGCCCTCGATGCCGAGGCTCATCGCGTAGTCGAAGAAGTCGGCGATCTCTTCCGGCGGCTCGCCGGAGAACAGCGTGCAATTGATGGTCACGCGGAAGCCGCGCTCGACGCACATCTTGATCGCTTCGACGGCCTTGACGAACACACCGTCCATGCACACCGATTCGTCGTGGCGCTTCTCGAGGCCATCGAGATGGATCGACATCGTCAGGTACGGGGAAGGCGTGTACTCGTCGATGTGCTTCTTGAGCAGGATCGCGTTGGTGCACAGGTAGACGAACTTCTTCATCTGCACGAGGCCGGCAACGATCTGCGGCATTTCCTTGTGGATCAGCGGTTCGCCACCGGGGATCGAGACCATCGGCGCGCCGCATTCCTCGGCTGCCCGCAGCGCCTGTTCGACGCTGACGCGCTGCTGCAGGATGTCCTTCTCGTAGTCGATCTTGCCGCAGCCGGCACAGGCCAGATTGCACTGGAACAGCGGCTCCAGCATCAGTACCAGCGGATAGCGCTTCACACCCGCAAGCTTTTTGCCGAGGAGGTAGCGCGCTACGGTGACTTGCTGGATAAGCGGAACGCCCATGTGTTCTCCAAAGACTCTAGTGGCTGCGCCAGCTGGCGCATCTGTAACGGCAGCGCCGATCGGAGGATCGCACTGCCTCTTGCAGAGGGTGAAGACGGGACCGAACGGGACCGATCCCTGAATCCGGCATTTTATGCCAAAGACACCTGCGGCTGCCGCGCGTAGACCGCCACATGCTGCGCCCGAATGCGCGCCCACTCGATCTTGAACCAGGGCGTGAAGCGTTCCGGGTAAGCCTCGATCTCGGCGTCGAGCGCATCCGGCGCGATGTAGCGGATCGCCGAAATCTCGTTGGCGTTGACCTGGGGAGCCACATCGCTGCGGCCGGCGTAGACCCAGCAAAGTTCGTGCTCGGCGCCGGTCTCATCGAACTGCGCCTGGTACTGGAACTTGAACAGGTAGTCGAAACCGCACTCGAAACCCAGCTCTTCCTTCAGCCGGCGATGGATGGCGATATCCATGGTCTCGCCGCGGCGCGGATGCGAGCAGCAGGTGTTCGACCAGAACTGGCCCCACAGGCGCTTGCCCTTGGCACGCTGCTGCAGCAGCAGCTCGCCGGCCGAATTGAAGACGAACAGCGAGAACGCCCGGTGCAGGGTGCCACTGCCCATATGGGCTTCGGCCTTGAGCAGATGGCCGACCTCGTTGTCCTGCTCGTCGACCAGGATCAGCGGCTCGTCGTCGAAGGACACGACCTCATGTGCACTGCTACCGATATCCATCACCATGTCACCCAATGCGCACCTCCAGACCCGAATAGCCGGCATCGCGCAGCGCGGCGATCACCCGCTCCGGATGTTCCGGCGCCAACGCGATGATCGAACCGCCGCCGCCGCCGCCGGTCAGCTTGGCACCCAGTGCACCCTGCTCGCGGCAGATCTGCACCATTTCCTCGATTTCCCAGCTCGACACCCGCAGCGCATTCAGAAGACCGTGGCAGACGTTCATCAGATCGCCCAAACGCTCAAGTTGGTAGTTCTGCACCGCGTCGACGCCCTGGAGGGTCAAGGCATCGATCTGCCGGAAGATGTTCTCGTACAGCTCTGGATTCTTCTGCCAGGCTGTCCGCACGCCGCCAACGGTCTTCGCGGTCAGGCTTTCCTTGCCGGAAATGCCGACCACCAGCGGAATCGGCTTGGCCAGCTGCAGCGGCTTCATCAGCAGCGGCTGGCCTTCATGAGCACGGCGATAGAGCAGCGGCTGGCCGTAGGTGGCCACCGTGTTGTCGATGCCGCTCGGTGTGCCATGGGCGACCTTCTCGCACTCGAAAGCGAGCGCGTTGATCTCTTCATCGGTATGGCCGAGCTTGAAGTGGGTATCGATGGCGCGGATCACCGCCACCGCCATCGCCGCAGAGCCGCCCAGGCCCATGCCGCGCGGCACGTTGGGGAACACCTCGATGCGCAAGGATTTCTCGGTCAGGCCGAGCTTGTCGAAGACGATACCGAGCGAGCGCTGGAAGGAATCGCGGTGCGCCGGGTCCTTGTGCAGGCGTGATTCAACGCCCCAGCGCGGGATGATCAGATCGACACCCGGGTTCGGGCTGTTGCGGTCGCCATCCTGGACCGAGGCTTCGATCGCCAGCGGCACCGGTGCGGCAATCGCGTGGCTGCCGTAGACGACGGCATGCTCACCGAGCAGGATGATCTTGCCGTGGCCCTGGGAGCGCGGCGCGTTCGACGTGGCTTCCTCGGCTCCGGCTTCATGGCGCATGGCTTTCTTCACCTGCACGACGATTTCCTGCGCCTTCCAGATCTTGATGTCGCCACCTTCGATCAGTCGCTCGACGACCGTTTCGAAGATTTCCGGCGAGGCGCCGGCGGCCAGTGCGACCGAGCGCGCGTGCAGGGTCATGTGGCCCTGCTGGATGCCTTCGGTGGCCAGCGCGCGGATCGCCGATAAGTTCTGGGCAAGGCCGACGGTGCCCATCACCATCGCCAGCTCGCGGGCCGACTTCGCACCCAGCAGGCGGTGGTTCAGCGCCACGGTCGGGTTCGACTGCAGCGGGCCGCCGACGGTGCCGACCTTCATCGGAATCTCGATCTCGCCGACCAGCTCGCCGTTGTCGCCCTTGTACCAGCGAGTCAGCGAGGTATAGCGACCGGAGCGCGCCGCATAGGCGTGGGCGCCGGCTTCGATGGCGCGCCAGTCGTTGCCGGTGGCCAGCGCCACGGCGTCGACGCCATTCATCACGCCCTTGTTGTGGGTCGCCGCGCGATAGGGGTCGACGCTGGCGAAATCGGTGGCCAGCACGATGCCGTCACGCACTTCCTCGCCCGAAAAACCCTTGCCGGCAAGCTTGTCGACCGGGATCACGCACCGGGCGCGAACCACGGCGCGATCGGTGAGATTGGACAGGATGCGCAGGAATACCTTGCCGCCGGTGATCGACTCGACCAGCGAAGCCAGGCCTTCGCACATCGTGTTGACCAGATTCGCGCCCATCGCGTCGCAGGTATCGACGACCAGGTGGACGATCATCATGTCGCCGCGGCCATCGGGGCGCGGATGCAGGTGGATCTCGACGTCCTGGGCACCGCCGCCGCGGGCGACCATCTGCGGATGCAGCGAATTGGCGAGGTTCAGCAGTTCGGCCTTGCGCTGCAGCAGCGCGCTCTGGGCGCGCGGCACGTTGGGGATGTCGACGACCTGGATCTGGCCGATCAGCATCGATTCATCCATCGACGCCGTGAAGCCACCGCCGGCACGGACGATCTTCGCGGCACTGGACAGCGCGGCGACGATCGACGGTTCCTCGACCACCAGCGGGATCACGTAATCCTTGCCGTTGATCAGGAAGTTCAGGCCGAGGCCGACCGGCAGTCCCATCACGCCGACGACGTTCTCGATCATCTTGTCGGCGCGATGCAGCGACAGGGTGTGATCGCCGGAGATCATCTGCTGGTAGTCGGCTTCCGACACCCAGCCGCGCTCGCGCATCAGGCGCACGCGATCACTGACCGACAGCTTGTAGAACTCCGGGATCCTCGATTTATCGGGCGACTTGTCGGGCGACTGGTCCGCGGCGGGCTGGGTTTCGGCACTCATGCTTCGACACTCTCCGTGATCTCGATCCGCAGGCCGGTCGTGTCGACCGCCAGCGGCACACTGGCGAATCCGGCGGCGGCCAGCTGCGCAACCGCTGCAGTCAGGCTGTCCGGATCCGTTGCAAACAGCACGCCGACATCACCGCCGCCGGCGCCGCAGGGCTTGTAGACCACGCCCTGGTGACGGGCAGCGATCGCGGCGATCGCGACGTGCTCGTCGGAATAGATCTCCACGCCGCTGGCCAGGCCGAGCGCGCGCAGGTCGTTGGCATAGCTGGCCGCGCAGGCGAGGAAACCGGCGGCATCGCCGCGCGCCAGATCACCGACCGCGGCCGAGGCGATATCGCTCAAGGCATCCATCCGCATCCGGTACTCGCCTTCGTGATCGGCGCGCCAGCGGCGCAGGATCGACAGGAATTTCGGCGTCGACGCCGAGCGGCCGGACCAGATGAAGCGCTGATGCAGGCCGGCTGGCCAGGCCAGCGGCCGGGCCGTCGGACGCTCGCCACCATCATGCAGCTGGTAGGCGAGCAGGCCGCCGACCAGGCTGGTGGCGACATCGACGCCGCTGCCCTGCCCGCCCTGGAACTTGCGGTGCAGCGCCAGCAGGCGTGGCAGCCAGTGGCCGTGATCGGCTTCATCGCCGGCCTTTCCCGCCAAGGCAATGAAAGCCATCGCCAGCGCCACGGTCAGCGCGGCACTGGAACCCAGGCCGAGCTTGGGGCGCTCCGCCTTGGCGGTATCGAAGAACGCCGAAGTGTCGAGGGTGAGCTGAAAGCCGCCGCCGGCGACCGGCGCCAGGCCTTCGTCGGCCAGGCCGCGCAGTACTTCGTCGACCAGGTTCAAGGCGGCGGCGTCGCTGCCGGCGGCCGACCAATCCGGCAGACCGTCGGCAGCGATCGCGAACGGCACCCGACGGTCGAGTACGTCCGGTGCAAACACTTCGCAGCGTGAACCGGTCCGGGACGTCAGCCGGACCACGGCGCGGCGATCGACGGCCATGGTCACCGCCGGCGCGCCTTCGAGCACGGCGTATTCGCCGAGCAGCACCAGCTTGCCGGGCGCCGAGGCGGTGATGGTCATGGGCGGTGGTTCACGCGGCGGCCAGTTCGGCGGTCGGAAGCAGCCGGGCCGCGCCACCCAGGCCGGTCTCGACGACGTTCAGCACGCCTGGCACTTCGCGCAGCGCCGCCGCAACGGCCGCGGCGGCAGACGGCAGGCAGACGGCTTTCAGCTGCGGGCCGGCGTCGATGGTGAAGAACACCGGCACGCCCTTGGCGCGCAGGCCGCGGACCACGTGCATCGCGGCGACGGTGGCGGCATTCCAGTACAGCAGGCCCGGCTTCGCGGCCAGCGCCAGCGCGTGCATCTTCAGGCAGCTGTGTTCGGAGATGTCGGCGAGACGCTCGAAGTCGCGGGCGGCGATCGCTGCGCGGGCTTCGGCGAGGTCGGCATCCTGGCTGTCGATCCAGGCCTGCTGATAAGGGCTGGTGTCGGCCGTGCGGTTCATGCCCTCGGTCGAGCCGATCGCCTTTTCGGCGGTCGATGTGATCGCGACGGCGACGCTCAATGGCCAGGCGGAAGCGTCCAGCAGCGGCGTGGCGACCGAGTCTTCGCCGTCGGCCCGCTGGCCGTGCGCCCATTCGACGTAGCCGCCGAAGATCGAGCGCGCCGCCGAGCCGGAGCAGCGGCGGGCGAGCACCGACTGCTCGGCCGGCGTCAGGCCGAGGCCCAGCGCGGCATCGCCAGCCAGCACCATCGCCGCGAAGCCGGAAGCCGACGAGGCCAGACCGGCGCCGGTCGGGAAATTGTTGAAGCTGGTGACCGCCGCCCGGGTGTCGATGCCGGCGCGGGCACGCAACAGGTCGAGGCAGGCGGTGGTGCGCTTCAACTGCTTGGGGTCGACCTTGCCGTTGAGCGTCATCGAATCAGCGGCGAGCGCCTCGTCGAAGTGGACTTCGGTGCGCGTCCACAGCGTGTCGAGGGTGATCGACAGGGAACCGACCACCGGCAGGTTCAACGCCAGGTCGCGCTTGCCCCAGTACTTGATCAGCGCAATGTTCGGCTGGGCCTGGGCCGCAGCGCGACGGGAAACCGCGGGCGTCGTCGACATCACGCTCATAAATGGTGCAAGGGATTCACGTGCGGAGGAATCGCGAGGCCCGCTGAAGCGGTACCGGCGAGAAGGAGAATCAAGCAGTTCCAACTAATTGACGGCCGAAGTTTACAAGACCGTCACCTCGGGGATGAACCGGGACCCCCCAAGTGGCCGACGACCGGTGACAGTCCTAGGGCACCGGCAGGGCCTTGATCCGGGTCCAGACCGACGTCATGCCGAACAGCGGCAGGCCGAAATAGCCACGCAGCCGCAGATGGTCGGCATCGGCCAGCGACACCTGCACGCTGTAGGTGCGGCCGTCGTTGCAGCTGTAGACGCGGCCCTCGCGCCAGTGCTCGTGGCCGTCGAAGCGCAGGCCCTTGAGCATCGGCAGGCCGAGCAGCGGCCGGCCGCGCAGCGCCGGATCGGGATTGCGGTGGTCGAGCAGCGGCTTGCCGTTCAGCGCCGGGCCGTCGTCCTCGTCGTAGGTCTTGTCGAGCAGCCAGGCGATCGAGCCGTGATACTCACCACCGGCCGGGCCATCGGCCGGATGGATGTCGATCACCGCGTCCTTCGACGCGATCAGCCAGCGGCCGACGATCGCATCCGGCCGCCAGGGCGACGCGGCTTCGGCCAGCGCCCGGATCGGCAGCCCCGCCAGCAGCAGGACGACCGCGATCCGCGCGACTCCGTTCAATAGCGCCGGCAACACGGCCGGCGCGGCTGGCCCTTGCGTCATCGACTGGCGACTCCCGAACCCGAAGCCCCGAACTTACCGAAACCGGAAGCGCGAAGCACGGCACAGCGGCACCGAACTTGCGCCGCTACCATGCGGCTGTCCTCCGCCTACCCGCCCGCCTCGGCCCGTCGTGACCTTCGCCTCCCTATTCGGCCACGCCCTGCTGATCGCCGCCGCCGGCTACCCGCTGATGGCGCTGCTGGCTTGCCGCTGGTGGCAATGGCGCACGGCGCGCCAGCCGCTGCCGGCGCTGGCCCGGCCGGTTTCGGTGTTCAAGCCGCTGTCGGGTCATGAGCCCCGCCTGTACGAGAATCTGCGCAGCTTCTGCGTCCAGGACCATCCCCAGTACCAGCTGCTGTTCGGCCTGCATGGCGATGACGACGCCGCGCTGGCCACCGTCGAGCGCCTGCGCGCCGAGTTTCCGCAGCGGGATATCGCCGTGGTCATCGACGCCCGCGTCCACGGTCTCAATCTCAAGGTCAGCAATCTGATCAACCTGCTGCCGCAGGCGCGCCACGACTGGCTGCTGCTGGCCGACAGCGACATCCACGCGCCACCCGAGCTGCTGCGCCGGGTCACCGCGCCGCTGGCCGATCCGGCGGTCGGCGTGATCACCTGCCTGTACCGCGGCAGCGTATTGAGCGGCCTGTGGTCGCGGCTCGGCGCCAGCTTCATCGACGACTGGTTCGCGCCCTCGGTGACGCTGAGCCGACTGTTCGGCCACACCGGCTATTCGTTCGGCGCCGCGATCGCCTTGCGCCGCGACACGCTGGCCGCGATCGGCGGCTTCGAGGCGCTGTCGCATCATGTCGCCGATGACTACTGGCTCGGCGAACTGGCGCGCCGGCGCGGACTGCGCACCGTGCTGTCCGAATGCACCGTGCATACCGACGTGATCGAGACCCGGCTCGCCGATCTCGTCGCCCGCGAGCTGCGCTGGCTGCGCTCGATCCGCTCGATCCAGCCGATCGGCTATGCCTTCACCTTCGTTTCGTTCACCACGCCGATGGCGCTGGGCGGCTGGCTCGCGGCCGGCGAAACCACGCTCGCCGGCCTGCTCGCCAGCACCGCGATGAGCCTCCGCCTCGTGCTACATTCAAACCAGTCCAGAGCCCGCCAGAGGACAGGGAAGCCTCTGGATTCGCTGAAGAATTTCCTGCTGATCCCGGTGCGCGACAGCCTTTCGCTGCTGCTCTGGGCGATCGCCCTGGCCGGCCGGGTGGTGCGCTGGCGCGGCCGCCCGATGAAGATCGCCCGCAGCGTCCGTCATCCCGCCTGAGCCCGAGCATCGCAATGCCCGCCAAGCCGCTGAAAACGCTGTTCCTGCAGGCGCCGTCGTTCGACGGCTTCGACGGCGGTGCCGGCAGCCGCTACCAGGCCAGGCGCGAGATCAAGAGCTTCTGGTATCCGACCTGGCTGGCCCAGCCGGCGGCGCTGGTGCCGGGCAGCCGGGTGGTCGACGCGCCGGCGGACGAGCTGGATGTCGAAGCCACGCTGGCGATCGCCGCCGATTACGAACTGGTGATCATCCACACCAGCACCCCGTCGTTCCCGACCGATGCGAAGTTCGCCGAGCTGCTGAAAGCGCGGGCGCCGGCCATCGTCATCGGCATGGTGGGTGCGAAGGTCGCCGTCGATCCGAGCGGTTCGCTGCAGGCTTCTGAGGCGATCAGCTTCGTCGCCCGCGAGGAGTTCGACTACAGCTGCGCCGAGCTGGCCGCCAACGACAAACCCTGGGCCGCGATCACCGGCATCAGCTATCGCCGCGACGACGGAACACTGAAGCACAACCCGCCGCGAGCAACCATCGAGGACATGGACGCTCTGCCGTTCGTGGCGCCGATCTACCAGCGCGATCTGACGATCAAGAACTACTTCATCGGCTACCTGCAGCACCCGTATGTCTCGCTGTACACCGGCCGCGGCTGTCGCTCGAAGTGCACCTTCTGCCTGTGGCCACAAACCGTCGGCGGCCATCGCTACCGGGTGCGCTCGGCGGCCAACGTGATCGCCGAAGCTCGCTGGATCAAGGAGCACATGCCGGAGGTGAAGGAGTTGATGTTCGACGACGACACCTTCACCGATTCCTCGAACATGGAGAGAGTCCACGAGATCGCCATCGGGCTCGGCAAGCTGGGCTGGACCTGGAGCTGCAACGCCAAGGCCAACGTGCCCTACGCCTCGCTGAAGCTGATGAAGGACAACGGCTTGCGGCTGCTGCTGGTCGGCTACGAGTCCGGCGACGACCAGATCCTGCACAACATCAAGAAGGGGCTGAAGACCGGCATCGCCGAACGCTTCACCGAGGACTGCCGCCGGCTCGGCATCGTCATCCACGGCACCTTCATCCTCGGCCTGCCGGGCGAAACGAAGGCGACCATCGACAAGACCATCGAATGGGCCAAGCGAATCAACCCGCACACCATCCAGGTATCGCTGGCCGCGCCCTATCCTGGGACAACGCTGTACCGGCAGGCGGTCGACAACGGCTGGCTGATCGAGAACGACGCGGTGAACCTGGTCAACGCGCAGGGCGTGCAGCTGGCGGCGATCAGCTACCCGCATCTGAGCAAGGACGAGATCTTCCACAGCATGGAAGTGTTCTACCGGCGCTTCTATTTCCGGCCGTCGAAGATCTGGGAAATCGTCCGCGAGATGCTCAGCGACTGGCAGATGCTGAAACGGCGGCTGCGCGAGGGGGTGGAGTTCTTCCGATTCCTGCGGGCGCGTGAGGCTTGAAGCCATGCTCGCTTTCGGACGTGCCTTGAATGGCACTTCCGAGCATGACTTCAAGGCGCGGCAGCCCAGATCCGAAGGTCATCCGACACAAGACCTGCGATTGATCGAATGATCCAGCTGATCCTCAATGCCGATGACTTCGGCCTCGACGCTGCCGTCAACGAAGCGGTCGAGCAGGCTCACGTCGATGGCGAACTGACTACGGCCAGCCTGATGGTCGGCGCGCCCGCAGCCGGCAATGCCGTCGAACTTGCGAAGCGCCTGCCGACGCTTGGCGTCGGCCTGCACCTGGTGCTCGCCGACGGCGCTGCGGTGTCGCCACGGGCGCTGATTCCCGATCTGGTCGACGAGCAAGGCCGCTTCGGCGACCACATGGTGCGTGACGGCTTCCGCTATTTCTTCCTGCCCAGGGTCAGGGCGCAGCTGGCGATCGAGATCCGCGCCCAGTTCGCAGCCTTCGCGGCGACCGGCCTGGCGCTCGACCACGTCAACACGCACAAGCATTTCCACCTGCATCCGACGGTGCTCGGCCTGATCCTCGCGATCGGCCGTGACCACGGACTCAAGGCGGTGCGCCTGCCGCGCGAGCCGGGCAGCGCACCGCTGCTGGCGCCCTGGCTGGTACTGACCCGGCAGCGCCTGCGCCGGGCCGGCATCCGCCACAACGATGCAATGCACGGCCTGGCCGCGACCGGCGCCATGGATGAAGGCGCGTTGCTGCGCGCCATCGCGGCACTGAAACCCGGCCTCAATGAAATCTATCTGCATCCTGCGACGCGCCGCGATCTGACACCGACGATGAGCGCCTATCGCCACGACGAGGAACTGGCCGCGCTGCTGTCGCCACGAGTCCGCGCGGCGATGGCGGAACGCGGCATCGTCACCGGCCGCTGGGCCGATTTCCTCGACCCCTAATGGCTCGCTGGCTGCCGATGCTGTTCGCCCTGCTCGGCCTGGGTCTGCTGCTCGCGCTGGTGGTCCACGGCGGCGCGACGGAAATCCTCGCGCTGCTGGCGACCGCCGGCTGGAGCCTGCTCTGGCTGGTGCCGTTCCACGCCCTGCCGATCGCCCTCGATGCCGAAGGCTGGCGGGTGCTGCTGAGGCCGCGCGATGCGCGCAGCACGGCAAAGCTTCCGTTCCTGTGGTGGGTCGCCTCGGTACGCGAAGCAGTGGGCCGGCTGCTGCCGATCGGCGGCGTCGGCGGCGAAGTGGTCGGCATCCGCCTGAGCCTGTGGCGGGTACCCGACGGCGCGGCGGTAACCGCCAGCGTCATCGTCGAAACCCTGCTGACCATCGTCAACGTCTACCTGTTCGTTGCTGCCGGCCTTTGTCTGGTGATCGCGCTCGATGGCGGCAGCCTCGCAGTTGCGCTGCTCGGCGGGCTGGCCGCGACCCTGCCGGTGCCGGTGCTGCTGTACTGGCTGCTGCGCCATGCGGCGGTGTTCGGACGGATCGAGCGGGCACTGATCGGCATGCTCGGCGTAGAAAGCCGGCTCGCCACCCTGTTCGGCAGCGCGACCAGGCTCGACGCCGAACTGGGGCTGATCTTCGAGCGCCGCCGCGCGCTGCTGATCAGCCTGCTCTGGCAACTGACCGGCATGGTCGTCGGTGCCTTCGAGGTCTGGCTGGCCTTGCGCCTGCTCGGCCACGAGATTTCACCGCTGGCGGCGATCGCCCTGGAAGCCCTGGGCCTGTCGATCCGCCACTTCGCGTTCTTCGTGCCGGCCGGCCTCGGCGTGCAGGAAGCCGGCTTCGTGCTGTTCGGAGACCTGCTCGGCGTGCCGGCCGACGCGGCGATCGCGCTGTCGCTGGCCAAGCGCGTCCGCGAACTCGGCTACGGCATCCCGGCGCTGCTGTCCTGGCAGTGGGCGGAGACGCGGCGGGCGCTGCGTTCCTAGGGCAGACAAGCTTCAGCGCAGATAGCCGTTGTCGCGGAACCAGCGCACCGCATCTTCGAGGGCTGCGCGCGCCGGGCGCGGCGCGTAGCCGAGTTCCCGCTTGGCTTTCGCGCAGGAGAAGAACATCTGCTTCTTCGACATGCGGATTTCCTCGACCGTGGCGATCGGCGCGCGGCCCGTGAAGCGCGCGAAGGCTTCGGCGGCGTAGGCGACCGGCATCACTGCGGCGTGCGGCAGGCGGATGGTCGGCGCGCGGCGGCCGGTGATGTCGGCGATCGTTTCCAGGATTTCACGCAGGCTCATGTCATCGCCGCCGAGCACATAGCGCTCGCCGAGCACGCCACGGCGATAGGCGAGCAGATGGCCTTCGGCGACGTCGTCGACATGGGCGACGTTGAGCCCGGTATCGACGAAGGCCGGCATCCTGCCGCTGGCCGCGTCGCGGACCACGCGGCCGGTCGGCGTCGGCTTGACGTCGCGTGGGCCGATCGGCGTCGACGGGTTGACGATCACCACCGGCGCGCCTGCCGCCGCCAGTTCGCGCACCGCTTCCTCGGCGAGGAACTTGGAGCGCTTGTAGTGGCCGATCATGTCGGCGACGGTCACCGGCGTGCGCTCGTCGCCGGGCTTGCCGTTCTTCGGAATGCCGAGCACGGCGACACTCGAGGTGTAGACGATGCGCGCCACACCGGCAGCATGAGCGGCGGCGACCAGCGAGCGCGAACCGTCGACGTTGGCCTGGTACAGCTCGTTCGGATTCGGCGCCCACAGCCGGTAGTCGGCGGCGACGTGGAACACGGCATCGCAGCCGTCGACCGCGCGCTGCAGCGATTCCGGATCGGTCAGATCACCTTCGACAACGGTCGCTTGCAGACCCTGCAGATTGCGGCGATCGGAATGCGGTCGACTCAGCAGGCGCAACGCGAAACCTTCGTCGAGCAGGCGGCGGGCGACGGCGGAACCGACGAAGCCGGTAGCGCCGGTGACCAGGGCAAGAGGGGCGCGGACGGTCATCGGGATTCGGTCGAGCTGGGATTCAGGGAAGGAAGGCGACGGACGACGGCGCAGCGGCGGTTTCAGCCCGCGGTCGCGAAGGCGAAATCCGGCGCGGCGTCGTGCACCGCGCGCAGGCTGCGCTCGGCGGCGGCAAAGGAACTGGCGAGGCCAGGCAGCTTCATGATCTGCCACGGCGCCTTCAGCAGGCCGCCGATCATCGCGCCGGCTTTCGGCCGGCCGTAGGCGTCGACACCGTCGACCACCGCCAGCGGCAGGCTCGCTTCGGCGTCGTCGCAGATCGCCCGCACGACCAGGAAGGGCAAGCCGTGCGCCTGGGCGACGTCGCCAACCGCCGAGCTTTCCTGGTCGACGGCGACCGCCTGACTCTGGGTATGGGCAAGGTACTTGATCCCGGAGTTGAGCAAGGTGTGGCGCGTGCTCAGCAGGCGACCGGCGACCAGTTCGACACCGCTGCGTTCGCAGGCGACGACCAGCCGCGCCCGCCAGGCCGCATCGACGTCGATGCCGTGGCCGTCCATGAACAGCACGTGGTCCGGCACCACGACATCGCCGGACGACAGTGCCGAAGCCAGGCCGCCGGCGGTGCCGAAGCTCAGCAGAGCCCGGCAGCCGCGGGCGACCAGTTGCTCGGCCGCGGCGGCGGCGGCCCGGTCGCCGATCCCGGAAACGCAGACCCGCACGCCACCGGCAACGCCTTCATTCAGCCCAGGCTTCGGCGCGCGCAGGCCGAGCGCCCTGGCTTCCGACAGCAGCGCGACGACGACACCGACCTGCGCTTGCGGCATCGTCGCGCCCCCCGGCGATCAGGCGGCGCGACGCGCGCGCAGCTGGCGGTAACGAGCCAGCGCCCAGAGCGGGAAGTAGGCGTCGTAGCCGTAGTACTTCATGTAGAACACCCGTGGGAAGCCCGGCGCGTTGTGGCCCGGGTCGTGCCAGAGGCCATCGTGGGCGCCGCCGCTGTGCTGGTTGGCGATCAGCCATTCGATGCCGGCATCGAGCGCGGGATGCTCGGCGCCGTGCACGGCCATCAGCGCCAGCAGTGCCCAGGAGGTCGAATTCGGGGTGCTGATCAGGCCATTGTTTCCGGCCTTGCCGCCCGGCATCGTGCCGGTCAGCGCCGGATCGAGGTAGGTGTCGTTGGTCTCGCCCCAGCCGCCATCGGCGTTCTGGCGCGATTCGAGGTAGGCCACCGCTTTCTTGATGTAGGCCGCGTCGGCACGCTCGCCGACCAGCGCCAACCCGGCCAGTGCCGACCAGGTGCCGTAGATGTAGTTGGTGCCCCAGCGGCCCCACCAGGAGCCATCAGGCTGCTGCGTCTTCTTCAGGTACTTGATCGCGCGATTGATCGCCGGGCGATCCTGCGGACGCTTGAGCACGCCGAGGTAGGCGAGCACGCGGCCGGTGACGTCCTCGGTCGGCGGATCGAGCATCGCCTTGTGGTCGGCGAACGGAATCTCGTTGATCCAGTAGTGGGTGTTGTCGGCGTCGTAGGCACCGAAGCCGCCATTCTTCGACTGCAGGCCGAGCAGCCATTCGGCGGCGCGGCTGGTCGCATCCGCGTGACGGTTGCCGCCCTGGATGCCCTGGTCACGGCCGACCAGATGCATGACACCGGCGATCACCGCGGTGTCGTCGAGGTCCGGGTAGTACTCGTTCCAGTACTGGAAGGCCCAGCCGCCGGGACGCAACTTCTTGTCCGGCGCCGACTGGATCCAGTCGCCGACGTGGTCGAGGATCTGGCGCGGCTTCAACCAGTCCTCGGCGCGGCGGATCGCGGCCTTGGTTTTCGCACGCGTCGAGCCATCCGGCGCATCGGCGTGGATCAGCGCCATCATCGCCCAGCCGGTATCCCAGGTCGGCGACAGGCAGGGCTGCACGTAGGCGCCGCCGTCCGGCGTTTCCTGAATGAGTTTCTGGATCGACTTCAGGCAGGTCGCGCGCAGCGGGTGGTCGGCCGGATAGCCGAGCAGGGCGAGTGCTTCGTAGGCGTTGACCATCGCCGGGAAGATGCCGTTGATGCCGTCCTCGCCATTGAGGCGGGCGACGAACCAGTTCTCGGCGCGCTTCAGCGCCAGCTTGCGCAGCTTCTTTGGCGCGAAACGGTCCATCGCACGACCGAACTTGTCGAGCGCCAGGAAGAACTTCGCGAACGCCGTGTCGTTGCGGAACCACTGGGTTTCCTGCTCGGGCGGACGCACGAACAGTTCCGGGATGTGGATCGCCCGCGGGTTCTTGGCCGTCGCCTTCAGGGTGCAGAGCACGAACAGCGGCACCATCACCGCGCGCGCCCAGGTGGCGACCTTGTAGATCTCGAACGGGAACCAGCGCGGGAACAGCACGATCTCGACCGGTACGTACGGCGCCGCCGCCCACGGCACCTGGCCGAACATCGCCAGCAGGATCCGGGTGAAGACATTGGCCTTCGCGGCACCGCCGAGCGCGAGGATCGCCGCCCGGGCGCGAACCATATGCGGCGCGTTCTCGTCGTCGCCGGCGCACTTCAGCGCGTAATAGCTCTTGACCGTGCAGGACAGATCAATCGCGCCCGGCGCGTCGTAGTTGCGGTACTGCGGCCAGCCGCCGTGTCCACCCCCTGAGCCAGCACCGGGGCCTTCGAGCACCTGCTGGGCGCGGATGAACTTGGCGATCTTCGCCTGCAGCACGTCGTCGATCTCATCCATGAAATGCATCATCAGGATGTATTCGGCGGGGATCGTGCAGTCGGCCTCGAACTCGAAGCACCACTCGCCGTCCGGCTTCTGCAGCTTCAGCAGGGCTTCGCGGCCGATGTCGATCGCCGCGTGCAGACGGCTTTCAGCCTCGGCGATCAGATCGCTCGGCGAGCGGCGAAACAGGGCGGCAGTCGGTGCATTCATCGGCGAAAGTCTTCGGTCAGAAGGTGCTTGCTCGGCAACCCGTGCACGCAAGAACCGCGCGCAACGGGTGCTACCGGGATGTCGGTCAGGCTTCCAGCGGCGCCTGGGCCGGCGTGGTGACCACCTGCGGCAGGCCGCTGGCGACACGCCGGAACAGGAAACGCAGCCAGGTGTTGCTGCGGATGCCGGCACTGGTCAGCGCCATCGTCCACATTACCGAGGTGCGCGAAATCTTCACGTCGGCGGCACTGGTATAGCCCGGCGTGGCGACGATCTTGCGCATGGTCAGCAGCGCCATGCCGATGTTCCACGCACAGAACTTGCGGATGCCGGTATCGGAAGGCGCGATCGCCAGCGTGAACTCCAGCGCATAGCCGAGCTGGGCGTGGGTGACGGCGACCAGTTCCTGGATCGCCCGCTGCATCGCCGGGCCCTGGTTGGCCGGATCGATGTCCGGCATCACCACGCCGAGCCGGGCGAACTCCTGGCGCGGCATCCAGCTGACGCCGCGGGCGCGGTCTTCCCAGATGTCCTTGAGGATATTGGTCATCTGCAGACCCTGGCCGAAAGCCACGGCGTAGCGCGACAGATCGCCGCGGCGCTTCGCCGTTTCCGGCGAGTAGGCGCAGAACAGTTCGCAAAGCATTTCGCCGACGACGCCGGCGACGTAGTAGCAGTAGCGGCCCAGCTCGTTGAGATCGCGCAGCCCTTCCGGGCCGGCATGCTGCTGGAAGCAGTGCATGCCGCGGCACATGATCCGCACGCAGCGCTCGATCGCCGCCCGCGTATTGGCCGGATAGCTTTCGGTGACGATCAACACCAGCTGGGTGTTCCTGACCAGCTCGATCTCGGCGTCGAGCGTCGCCGGCGACAGCTTGGGCAGCAGTTCGTCGACGAAGGCCTGCACCGATCCACGGCCGCCGACCAGATCGGCGAACTGTTCGGTCAGCCGCACCTTGTCATCCGGGTTCAGCGCCGGCTCGTCCTCGATGGTGTCGGCGATCCGGCACAGCAGGTAGGCGTTGGACACGACGCCGCCGAGCGGCTGCGGCAGCTGCGGAATGGTCAGCGCGAAGCTGCGCGACACGCCCTGCAGGATGTGCGCCTGAAACGCGGACGCGATCAGCAGCTTGTCCGTGGTGGATTGCTCAATGGTCATCAGGATTTAGACATGCGCCGGCAGGCGGGACGGGGTCGCGGGCCGCGATGTCGGTTCCGGAGTGCCGAATCGAGCGGATCATGGTGCGAATCGCGGCTGGAACTGCGAACGAAGGACATGCCCACCGGCCTTTTCTGGGTGGCATTGTAACAATCTTGCCTGTATCGGCGTCGTGACGCCCCAGAATGGGGCATGAACACGACGCCCGGCGGCGGCGATCAAGGGTAGGTCACGAGGCTGTCGACCGGCACACCGTCGAGGCGGCTGCGGCCGGCGAGAAAGGCCAGCTCGATCGGGAACGCGCAGGCAACCAGCTGGCCGCCGAGGCGAGTGATCAGCGAGGCGACCGCCGCCGCCGTGCCGCCGGTGGCGAGCACATCGTCGACGATGACGTAGCGCCGGCCGGCGACGATGGCATCGGCGTGCACTTCGAGTCGGTCCTCGCCGTATTCAAGCTGGTAGGCCACCGACTCCGTGCGTCGCGGCAGCTTGCCCGGCTTGCGGACCACGATCAGCGGCAGGCCCATCTGCATCGCCAGCGGCGCGCCGAAGATGAAGCCGCGCGATTCGATCGCGATCAGCGCGTCCGGGCGGTGCTTGGAGACTCGGGCTGCTAGGGCAGTGATGCAGGCGCGGAATCCGGCAGCATCCTCGAGCAGCGGCGTGATGTCCTTGAAGACCACGCCCGGCTTGGGGAAATCGGCGACATCGCGGATCAGCGCATTCATCGTCGATTCGATGCCATCCCGGTCAGCCGGTCTGGCGGTTGCAGCAATAGGCGTCATGTCGTCGTGAGATGCGAGGCAAGCGGTAGGCGTCGTCTTGTCGGGTTCGGGCCGTTCGGTTCAAACTGCGCGGCCTTCGGGTACTGCACTGCAACAGTTTGGCAGCTTCCGCCGCACCTTTCAGCCTGCACCCCGCCCTGCACTTCTTCCGCTGCGAGCCTTGAAGCCTTGAATTCCGCCGCATCCTTGCAACCGTTCTCGGCACGCCTCGTCGACTACCGCAGTCGCTTCGACCGCGCTCTCGATGCCGCCCTGCCACCGCTCGGTACCGACCCGGCCCAGCTGCATGAAGCGATGCGCTACACCTGTAACGGCGGCAAGCGCCTGCGCGCGCTGCTGGTCTACGCCGCTGGCGAAGCCCTGGGCCTGCCGGTCGAGGCGCTCGATGCGCCGGCCGTTGCCGTCGAACTGATTCACGCCTACTCGCTGGTCCACGACGACTTGCCGGCGATGGACGACGATGACCTGCGCCGCGGCCAGCCGACCGTTCACAAGGTCTGGGACGACGCCATGGGCGTGCTGGTCGGCGATGCGCTGCAAACCCTGGCCTTCGAGACCCTGACCCGGACCATTCCGACCGATGGCGAAGCCGCGCGTCGCCTGCTCGGAGTCATCCAGGCCCTGGGCCACGCCTCGGGCTCGATGGGTATGGTTGGCGGCCAGGCCGTCGACATCGAATCCGAAGGCCGGCGCATCGCACTGGAACGGCTGAAATCGCTGCACGCCCGCAAGACCGGCGCGCTGATCCTGTGCTGTCTGCAGATGCCGCTGGCACTGGCGGTCCCCAACCCCGACGTGGCCGCGGCGCTGACCTCGTACGGCCGCCTGCTTGGGCTGGCCTACCAGATCCAGGACGATGTGCTCGACATCACCCAGTCGACCGAACAGCTCGGCAAGACGGCGGGCAAAGATGTGGCGCAGGAAAAGTCGACGTATCCAGCGCTGCTCGGTTTCGAGGCCGCCAAGGCGCTGGCCGAGCAGACCTTTGCCGATGCCCGGGCTGCCGTTGCCGGGCTTGGCAACAAAGCCGAGGGGCTGGATTGGCTGGCGCTGGAGATTCAGGGGCGGAATCACTGATCCCGCGAATCAACGGCAAGATTCTTGGCGGCTTTGCCACCTCGAATCCTGGCAGCGGCCTATCCGCCGGCTCTCCCGCCGTCGATTGAACCCCGGCGGTTGCCACCGCTTCGAACCCCACCTTCGGCGTTTCCGTTGCACAAATGAAAAAGCCCCATTCAAGGGGCTTTTTCATTTGTGTGGCGGAGAGGGTGTCCGCCTGCCAAGTGTCGTCGTGAATCGGCTTTAATCGCATAAATCCCCGTTAAACCATTGCTCCTGGCTCGATTACCGTCTACAACTGTCGGAACTGACGAGTCCCAATCGTCCTTTTCTTGATGGGTACGCTGATGGGTAGAAAGACCAAGGCCTTGACCGCTCTCGACGTGAAGCGGCTTGTCGAGCCGGGCATGCACTTCGTCGGCGAGGTGCCTGGGCTTGCCCTGCAGGTGCATTCCGAAACGAGTCGCAGCTGGGTGCTTCGCGTGATGATCGGCGGCAAGCGCCGTGATCATGGGCTTGGCGGTTACCCCGCGGTGACGTTGGCCGACGCCAAGACGGCCGCCAGAGAGGCACGCGAGCGGATCAAGAGGGGCATCGACCCCATCGAGGAGAAGCGCGGAGAGCGCGCACGGCTGGCGGCGCAGCAAGCCCGGGCAATGACCTTCGATGCCTGCGCGAAGGCTTACATCGCCGCGCACGCGCCAAGCTGGAGTAACTCGAAGCACATCGACCAATGGCGCAACACCCTCGAAGCCTATGCGTCGCCCGTCATCGGCGCCGTCGACGTGGGTGCGGTCGACCAGGCGATGGTCTTGAGGATCCTGGAGCCGATGTGGGGTACCAAGACAGAGACAGCCACCCGGCTGCGCGGCCGCATCGAGAGCATCCTCGACTGGGCTACCGTTCGGGAGTACCGGACCGGCGAGAACCCGGCGCGCTGGCGCGGCCGTCTCGACAAGCTCCTGGCGAAGCCTTCGAAGGTCAAGAAGGCGAAGCATCACGCCGCCGTGCCCTATGCGCAGCTCGGCGCCTTCATGAAACGCCTGCGGGACGTCGAGGGGCTCGGCGCGCGTCCCTAGAGTTCGCCATCCTGACCGCGGCGCGATCCGGAGAGGTCCGCGGCGCCCGACGCTCCGAGATCGATCGTGAGGGCCGCTTGTGGACGATTCCAGCCGGCCGGATGAAGGCTGGCCGCGAGCACCGGGTTCCGCTCTCTGAGCAAGCCATCGCGCTCCTGGATGCCCTCCCCGAGCTCGACGCGGATCTGCTGTTCCCAGGCCGCACGAGCGGCATGCTCTCGGACATGACTCTCTCAGCTGTACTTCGCCGCCTGAAGGTCGACGCGACAGTGCACGGATTCCGGTCGACCTTCCGTGACTGGGCGGCCGAGCAAACCAACTTCCCGAACGAGGTCGCAGAGATGGCGCTCGCGCACACGGTTTCGGACAAGGTCGAAGCCGCCTATCGGCGCGGCGACCTATTCGCGAAGCGCCAGAAGATGATGGAATCCTGGGCCGGCTACATGGACACGGTGCAGAGCGATCGCAAGGTTGTCGTCGGCAACTTCGGGAGGGTGGCCTGATGGCCAAGCTGTACGTCATCCCGGGCAGCAAACCACCGGACACGCCGGCGCAGCGGGTGCGCAACCGCATCAAGGCGATGCCGAAGCCGGCTTCGATGATCCAGTGTCACCGCTGCGGCGGCCGAGAGATCATCGAGACCAAGACCGGCGTGATGTTCAAGAACGGTCGCCCATCCGGCGGCACCAAGACGCTGATCTGCGCGAGCTGTCATCGAAGTGGCGAGCGAGTAGTGCTCGCCTGAATCGAGATCCCAAGCCATGACCGACACCGACCACCGGGCGAACTACAGCGTGCTTGACCTGTATGTCGTGGGATCGCGCATGACCGACGACTTCGACGAGGAAGCTGCAGTCGACTACTTCCTCGAGCTACATCCAGAGGCAGATCGCGATGCGGTCCGAGCGGAGCTCGATCGAGAGCTGGCCAAGCTCTGATAGCTGGGCAGATTCACGGAGCGCCTGGTTTGGTTCCTACTGACTCCGCCATCGCCTGTCTTCGATCAACGACTTAGAAGCGATCGATGACGCTACCCATCGCGCTGCCCATCAAAGCGGATGCGGAATCACGCTTCGAAGAGCTTCAACGCTTAGTCGCAGCCGGCCAATAGCTTCAGCCAGCGAGAACCATTTCGACAAGCGCGTTGCCGTCGGCCAGCCAGGCATGTACGTCGACGAACCACTGCCCGCCGACCTTCTTGGACGGCACCACCTTGGTCTGAAGCCAGCGCGCGCGGGTACCTGCCGACGGCCGGCTGCCCTCTTCGAAGTACCGCAGGAAGAAACGATCAGCCTTCATGAGCAGCATGCTCAAAGTGCCCGCTTCTTGGAGCTCTTGGTGCGGCCATTTGAGCTGGCTTTCCGGTAAGCCTCGGGATTCACTGCAACCGCCATCTGCATCGCAAACTTGGGATCGCTTGCGATCACCCGTTCGAAGACCTGCATGAGGGACTCGAACTTGGTCTCGATTCGATTCGACAAGGCGTGCTCAGTTTCGACGTCGAACGACATCTCGAGACGCGCGATCAATTCCGCGTTCATGGATCGGCCATTCGCCTTTGCGGACTCGGCAATGCGATCCCGAAGCGCTTCGGTCATTCGCAGCTTGAACTGGGGGTCTTCTCTAGACATGCCCCAATTGTGGACCACCGTGGTCTTGACAACAATGAACCACCGTGGTTTATTGGGCATGAAGGAACCACGGTGGTTCCATTCGGAGAGGACATGAAACGAAGCGATCCGCAGCTGAAGGTGAAGCTCCCAACTGCTCTCCGTACGCCCCGGGGCCTAGCGCCGGGAAAAGCTCCGTGAGCCACACGAGAGATGCTGGTGTTGAAGTGGCCGATGCAGTGAGGAAGGCCACTGCAAGCGCACTCAGGACCACTGCTCCTAATACGTGCCAGACCTTCGAGACATGCGCTTTCATAAGGCCCAACGCCAGCTTAAGGGCGCGGCCCCGCTGAAGGCGGGGACGTCGGCCCTTGAAGCACTTGTTGGGCAGCGTCATGTAGCGCATTGATGACTCTGAGGTAAGCCATAGTTGCCTCTTTGCCCGTCATTCCTATGGGAGCATCTTGGTCGGAAAATGCGATGTCGTTAAGAGTGCCAAAGCCACCGTATAGCTTCATAACAGCGACCGCCTTAGCCGATACGGGACCAGCCGCATGCGATATGGCTGCAAGCTTATTCGCCCAGTGTATGAGGCCGAATACTCGCAGTTCTCGCTCTGCTTCTATCAATTGACGATTCACAGCTTCTAGACCCAACGCACCAGCTAAGCCGCGGGCCCGCCGGAGGCGGGGCCGTCGGCTTGAGCGCCTTGTTGGGCTGCTGCGTACGCATTTTCGAGGCGGTGATAACTAAATGTACCCCGGATGGCATGGACTAGAAACAGAATGAAGAAGATCGCCATGACCGGATTTTTGGGGCCAATTGAGATGAGCTGATAGCCCTGCTCAACGATGTAGAGCGCCAACCCAGCAACGGCTGCCGTGCGTGAGAGGCGCCATATGCCGATGGCAACTAGAACAAAGAGCACAACGTCTACGAATGACCAAGCAGTGATGTTGAGCACTGGCTTCTTATAAATAGCGTACAAAGTGAAGGCAAGTGTCACAGCGGCAACAATGCCTGCCACAGCGGCACCCCCCATTGCGGCTGAGCGCGCTTGCTCAAGCGTCGAGACGTCGGGCCACCAGAAGTTAGCTTTCTTCTTATCGTTACCCATGTCGCTCTCCTGCGGCCCAACGCCCAGGCTAACGCGCGGCCGCGCCGAAGGCGTGGCCGTCGCGTTGAGCCGCCAGTTGGACCATGCGCCAATTTCTCATATGCAGTCTCCGCTGGTGCAATGCACAATCAGCACAACGAATGGTGTGATGCCAACTAGAACAAGGCCGGCGGTGGCAGCCAAAGCCGCCCCTGCCTTTTCTGCCCACCCGAAGCGACGCCCCAGTGCTACCAAACCTCCAACGCAGATAGGGACTGCAACCGCGAGGCTGGCTATAGCAACGAGGTCACGGACCAAAGTGCTTGGGCCGGTTGCAAGTGCATACGCCACGGTCTGAAAAAGTAATGAGAGAAACGTGACGCCTAGCACGAAGGCCCACCAAGTGCCCGCCCAAAACGATGATGGTTTTAGTGCTTTAAACACGAGCAAAAGAACGACAACAGAGCCCGGCAGAAAGTAGAGCAGTGTTCGCCAATACTCGAGCATTTCCTTAGGTCCAACGCCCCGCTTAAGCCGTGGACCCGCCGGAGGCGGGTACGTCGGCTTGAAGCGATGGTTGGGGCGCACTGCGCCAAACAAGCCAGAAAGCAAGTGCACCGACTGCGCCGCATGCACCCATAAACGAGAACCCGTAGAGGTAGTGAAGCCACCCAGCAATCGTTGGCGTGCCGTCGATCATGGTTTGAACTCCATTGACACTCGCCGAGGTATGTAGCTCTGAGTACCTCAGCGGCCATGTAAAGATTGCTGGAGGAACTGCCGCGAGGAGAAAACCGACTCCAATGGTTGACCACCAATGAACTGCCTTGAGCTTCTTGAGAACAAGGAACGTAGGAAGCCCTAGCACAATAACGTAGGCCGCCGAGACTGCGAGGCACAAAAATAACCAGCCGCGCGTTCTGACCCAAATGTAGGGATCATCTGGCTCGAACACCTGGAACTGACCATACAGGTACCAAAGGGTCATCAGGACCGCCGGCAGTAGTATTGCCGCGAGAAGCGCGAATGTGGTTCGTCTCATGAGCCCCAACGCCCAAGCTCACCCGCGGATTTGCCGCAGCGAAGCGGAGGCAAATACGTCGGGTGCAGCGCCTTGTTAGCGGA